>ERZ838118.6-NODE-6-length-290724-cov-27.091479_pt1 | contig 290724 bp, 246 predicted proteins | sample MGYA00519863_ERZ838118 | MGnify/ENA primary metagenome ERZ838118 (study PRJEB31850, sample SAMEA3708827) | human gut metagenome | biome: human gut; feature: human-associated habitat; material: faeces | place: China | collected 2014 ...
GTTGAAAATGGCAGAAGGGCAATGAGTCTTGATACATATTTGAATATTGTTCATGCATTGGAGTCATCGCCTATGGTTTTGATGAGCCAGCAGCACCCAGAAAAACACATTGAGCGTTTTGCATTTATGATGAATCGATGTGACGAAAGAGAAATAGAATTTGCATTACATATGATTGAACAAATATTAAGAGGACAGGAAGATTATCTGAGTGAATAGACGGGTAGTTATCCTGTCCTTTGTCTATGACTCTTTTGCAAATTTTTCAGCGAGATGGTATATGATTTCTTCAATGGTGGGAGTATCATTTTCACATGGAAAGTCTGTCCAGAAGCGTTGCATTTTTGGATCAGGGCTTTTTAAAGCAATGGAAACTGCCCGCCCAATTTCCTGTTGGACTTCTTCTTTTGTGATTCCTTCTTTTTCGGCAATGATTTCCAAATATTTATCAACAGAGTATGTGTTTTTATCATTCATAGTGTTGTTGTGAATCCTTTCTGAGAAGGGTATTTGCGGTCAAATTGTCAGGTGCTTGAATTGTCCCGGTTGAATACCATAAAAGTAAAACAGATAATCCGTTCTATATTACATAATAACCTTGAGAGCTGTTTTCTATGCAGATTATGGCTATTTTCTATTCTATCATATACATACAGTATGGTGCATACACGCACCATATCATTATAGGACACTCTTGCGTAGAATACAAGGAGGAGGTCTTTGTAATGATAGTATATGACAGGTTATGGATCACACTCAAGAAGAAAAATATTAGCCAGTATGCACTAATTAAAGATTATGGAATAGATAAAGCACAGTTACAGCGATTGCGAAAGAATATGGTCGTAAAAACGGTAATCCTTAACAGATTATGTTCCATACTTGATTGTAAGATAGAGGACATCATGGAGTTTGTGCCGGATGAGGATATTAAGTAAAGAGATATTTCCAAAATGTAATGAGAGTTTGGAAATATCTCTTTTTTAATCCGCAAATATTTATATTCTTGGTATTAAGGTGTACAATATTCCACCTGAAATAGCTGGTTTAGTCACTCTTACAAAAGATTCGCTTACGGTACAATGAATACAGCTTAAGCAAATATATAAGGTGCCGGAAAAGAGTGGAAGGTGTACTACGATATTGTTAATAGTGGAGAAAGAATAAAAGAGTTGCGTGCGGCAAGAAGAATGACAAGACAGCAGCTTGCCGAGCAGATTGGATTGTCAGTGGATGCTCTGCGGAAAATTGAAGCTGGTGTAAATGGAGCAAAAATAGATACGCTGATTAGTATTGCTGAATTGTTTCATATAACGTTGGATTATCTTGTGTGTGGGTGTGAAAGAAAGGCAGAAGTCGATGATCTGCTGGTTGGTCTGAAGGAGAAGGAAGTACAGTTTATCCGGAATATGGTATTAAATGCCGTTGACAATATGAAACTTCTGACAGAATAAAAAAGTCGGATTGCATTTTTGATAATGCAGTCCGGCTTTTTTTATAAGGATTTGGAACAGGTGGGAGTGTTACTCTTAGTTCAAAAGAGTGTCGGTTACTGTAGAAGATGCGTGGTGTCAGTTATACTTTGTTCAGGTTCTGAGAAAAGAACCGTTGAATATTGAAAACAGAATAGGACACGCATATCCCACGAGCTTATATCGCCTTGTCTATGACAGGGTGGCAGAATCCCATTTCGTGCGATGACTATCCTCAGAGCTGTAGCCGATTATGAGAAACGTAACAGCAGGAGCCTTTAAGGATAAGAGCAGAGGGTTGTGCCTACCGGGTTAGCAGCCGGAGGTAATGAGATAATAAGTGCACCTGAATTTCAGCAAAACGCATTTTCAGAGAGTGGCTACTTTCGTAAGTCCAGATGGGCAGGAAACTACGAAGTGTTTGTGGCTGGCAAAGGATATGTTACCCGATACGGGGATGGTTAAGAAACCGGGAAGATAGTATTTTATCTTCCCACACAAACTGATTTATGGTCACCGACAGAAAAGAAATGTTTAGGTGTGATGGTGTGGAGAGTACAGATAAGTCAGCTTATGTGAGGAGATAAAGTGCGCACAGTATCAAATCAATATTATTTATAAGGAGATTTTAAGATGGAAAGAGCAATTATATATTATGCAAAAACAGGATTAGAGGCTACAGATCATTTTGTGCCGAAGTTGCTTGAAAAGTATTGTCAGGATAATGGCTATGAAATTGTAGCTATGCTTTCAGAGCCTGCTTCTACAGAAGGAGTTTCATTTCCGATGAAATATGCCATTATTGGTTTAAATATGGAAGAAGATGTTAATACAATCATAACACTTTCAAAGGATATGATTGGTGCAACAGATGAGACCGTTATTGATACACTTGGAAAACTCAGCGAATATGATATCTATGTGGAGGATATTAATGGAGAACTTGAAGAGTGTTATGAGATGATGTACAAAGAGCCTGTTCAGGAAAGTGATATAAGAGGGCTGGTGCTTGATACGGTATCAAAGTTCTATCATAACATCAGGGACGGCAGATAGGAGGCAATATGCAGGATTCCAAAGAAAAGCAGTGTCTGATATTTGTAAGGAATAATGCAAATGATACAGCTGACCGTATCGAGGCATATGCAAAAAAGTCCGGCATGAAAGTTGTTGAGACAATTTTTAATACAGATAAAAAAGCGGTTGAACGATTAAGATATTATATTGAAAGAGATGTCATTATCTGTGTGCTAGTAAGAGATGTGGTAGACATTTCAATGGAACTTAATGAGATTAAAGCTGTAATGACACTTGCAGCGGAACATGGAATCAGTATTAATGCAGAGAGCAGGGGCTATGAACCTGCTCTCATTTCTTATGAATGATATGACAGAAGAAAATAGAAAATTAAAACTGATTATATTTCCGGGCGAAACAGTAGTGATTGATGAATATGGGAAACGGATTGTTGCCTGTCCGACAGAGGATGAGGCAGAAGAATATATCAGGGAACAGGAGGAATGACATAGATGAAACTGAACAGGGGCGACATTGTTATTGCAAATCTGGAGTCAGTAAGTAAAGGGAGCATTCAGAAGTATACAAGACCTTATATTATTATCTCAAATAACAAGGCAAATCAGTATTCACCGGTTGTCACAGCAGTAGCCATGTCCACAAAAACATGGAAAAAGAAATATCTGCCAACCCACTGTCCAATACCGGCTGCAAAGGTAAAGGTTACTGACACAGATTTTGAGGTATTTGACAGTATGGCATTATGTGAGCAGATTGTATCCATTGATGTAAATGTCCATATTGAGAGGGTAGTTGCTTCAATTTCAGATACGGAACTACTTGATAAGATTACTGAATGTGTAAAAATCCAGATTGGGGCATATGAAAAGTACAATTAAATATTACCGGGGCATTTGCTCCGGGTTACATAGCCACCTGTATTCTATGGGTGGCATTTTTACTGAAAGGGGGATAGATTTTATGACAGCAGAAGAATACAGAGCACTATTAGATGTGGATTTTAACAATGTAAAAATAGAAGATCTGACTGATATTAGAAAAATTAAAATAGATAAAAATCAGCCACAGAGTAAGAGGCAGGCACAGTTCTTAAAACAGGTGGGAAATCCATATATGCTGCGTCGTGGAAGTATGATGATTAAGGTAAGCTTTGCGAATAATGGACTGTCGATGGAACAGGCATTTGAAAATCTGCTTTTGAATGTCTGAAAATTTGTGGTGGAATTTCAAAGTGATATGTGCTATGATGTTTTTGGTATAAAAATTCTAAATTAGTGCATATCACCTTATTGAAAAGTTATCTTCTAACTTAAACAACAATAGGAGGATGTGCATATGAGTCAGATAAGTCAGATCAAAAAGATCTATCATGCAGCCATCTATGTTCGTTTATCGAAGGAAGATGGCGCTGTTGCTTCACATGAAAAAACTGAGAGTAACAGTATCGCAAATCAGAAATCACTGATTAGAGATTTTCTCGAAAACAAAAATGATATTGAGGTTGTGCAGGAGTATGTTGATGATGGTTTCAGCGGCTCTAATTTTGAGCGACCGGCATTCCAGATGATGCTTGAAGATATTAAGAAAGGCAAAATTGATTGCGTTGTCACTAAGGATCTGAGCAGATTCGGAAGAGAATATATAGATTCAGGTATGTATATTGAGCGATTATTCCCTGCTATGGGAGTAAGATTTATTGCAATCAATGATGGTATTGATTCCGGAGAGGCAAAGTCGCAGTCAGATGAGATTATTATTCCATTCAAAAATCTTATTAATGATGCTTACTGTCGTGATATTTCAATTAAGATACGTTCACATCTTGAAATTAAGAGAAAGCAGGGAGATGTAATCACGGCATTTGTGCCATATGGATACAAAAAGAATGATAAAGATAAGCACAAACTGGAAATTGATGTATATGCAGCAAATGTTGTGAAAGATATTTTCAGAATGAAGTTGCATGGAAAAAGTCAGGATGCAATTGCATGTGAACTTAATTCATCAGGAATACTTCCACCGGCTGAGTATAAAGCAAGCACAGGAAGCAATTATCAGACATGCTTTAAGACAAAAGAAAAGTCGGAGTGGACTTCAGTCATGGTAAGGAGAATCCTTACAAATGAGGTTTATATAGGTAATCTCGTACAGGGAAAACAGACAACACCGAATCACAAGGTCAAAAAGACCATAATCAAAGAAAAATGCGAATGGATAAGGATTGAAAAGAACCATGAGCCGGTTATCACGGACAGGGATTTTGAAGTAGTACAGAGATTGCTTGCAATGGATACAAGAACATCACCGGACAGAGAGGAAGTTTATCCGCTGTCAGGGGTAGTTACCTGTGGCGGCTGTGGGATTCCCATGGTAAGAAAAACTTCAAAAGTGGGTGGCAAAACTTATGCCTATTATCTGTGTGCAACCCATAAGGATTCAAAGCAGTGCAGTTCCCACAGAATTTCCACGGATAAGTTGGAAGAAGTGGTGCTAGAGCTTTTACAGACACACATTGATAACATGATTGACCTTAAAAGAATTCTTTCTTTTATCGGCAACGTGCCGTTTCAGCAGCTTGATATGAAAAAGCTTGAGGAAAGGCGTGAAAAGAAACAGGCAGAGGTAGACAGATGTGCAGACCTCAGAGGAATGCTTTATGAGGATATGAAGGATGGCATTATCTCAAAGGAAGATTACAAAGAGCTTCATACAGCATATGAGCAGAGGAAAAAGAGTGCCGAGATTGCCATTCACCAGATTGAATTGGAAATGGAAGATGTGCTGAATCGTAAGAGCAAAGGCTTTGTATGGCTTGATTATTTTACGGAACATAAAAATATCGAGAAGCTTACAAGGGAAGTGGTTGTATCTCTTATCCGTGAAATAAAGGTATTTGATAAAACCCACATTGAAGTAGTGTTTGACTTTGATGACTGCTACAAAGAATGTCTTAATGTTATTGCAAGTCAGGGGCATTCGGTTGAGGTGGACAGTACAGGAAAACTGAATATCAGATTAAAGGAGGCTGTGTAGTATGGCAAGAAAGAGCAGAAAAAATATGCCGGTTGCAGTTGCAGAGCCGACTGACAATCTGACGGCAAAAGCAGTTTTAAGCATGGATAAGGAGGCAAAACCATATCAGGTTGGAATCTATGCGAGACTTTCATTTGAATCAGAGGCGAATAAGGAAAGAGATACTGTAGACACACAGATAGCATATATCAGGGAATTTATTAATTCGCAGGATGATATGGTAGAGGTTGAGGTCTATGCCGATATATCGGTGACAGGAACTACTTTTGAAAGACCAGAATTTGACCGGATGATTCAGGATATAAGGGCTGGCAGGATTAATACTGTTATTACCCGTGACCTTAGCAGACTTGGGAGAAATTATGTGGAAGCAGGCAACTACATTGAGAGGGTATTTCCTTTTCTTGATGTGAGATATATTGCTATCACAGATGATTTTGATACTGCAAGACCGGGAACTGATTTATCCGTACCGCTTAAGAATATTGTGAACGAATATTATTCCAAAGACCTTTCAAAGAAAGTAGAGACCGGAAAGCATAGTATTTGGGCACAGGGCGGCTTCAGCGAGGGAACGCCACCATATGGATATTACAGGGCTACAGATGGTTCAAGAAAGCTTTTGATTGATGAAGAGGTATCTGACAATGTAGTTAGAATTTTTAATATATTTTTGGATGGGAAGGGATATGCTGGTATTGCAAAGACTTTGCAAAACGAAGGAATTCTTTCACCTCCGAAATACAGATTCTATAAGTCAGGAAAGATTGAACTTGCTGAAAAAGCAAGAGAATGGCACTATTCGCATGTAAAAGAGATACTCCAAGGGGAATATTACATTGGAAATATTGTTCATGGAAAGCAAAGGAAGGCTCTTGATACCGGGAGAAAGAATGTTAAAACAGATGCATCAACATGGCAGCGAATAGAAAATGTTCATGAACCAATAATTGATAAGGACACTTTCTACAAAACAAGGGAGAGAATGGAGCATATCAAAAAGAAGCATTTAGAAGCATCAAAACCTAAAGCTGATGTTCCAAATAAGCCGGATAATATTCTGGTATATAAAACAAAATGCGCCTGTTGTGGAGGCAGTGTATTGATTGGCAGGCATCACACTTATTCAGAAAAGTTCTATTATAAGTGTAAGAACCGTAGAAAATTAGCTAGGCTATGTGAAAATAAGTACTCTTATGATTATTCTGAGGTTATGGATAGTGTTTTTTCTGTTATCCGTCAGCATATGAGTTTGTGTGTTGAGAAAACAAAGTTTGTTCAGAAGATGAACAGCAGAAAAGAGAATGTTCTTCAATATGATATTTATACCAAGCAGATAGCAAAACTTCAAAATGATGTAAGAAGAATTACCGCTAACAAAAGTGGTTTGTATGAAGATTATAGGGAACAGTTAATCACTGCGGAAGAACTGTGCCAGTATCAGAGAGAATATGAAAGCAGAGTAAATGAGATTGAAGCGCAGATTACTGAATTGCTTCATCGAAGAAGTCTGTATGAAAAAGAATTTCATATTGATGAAGGATGGGAAGAAACTGTCAATAAATATATGGCTAAAAGAAAACTTACAAAGGAGCTTGTGGATGCTTTTGTATCGGAAATTGTTTTTTATGATGGCAATATAGAAGTTAAGCTCTTGTATGATGATTTCCTAAAGGAGCTGCTTAAAGTGGCAGAAGAAAGAGAGGTGAGCAGCAATGGATAAGACGATAGCTCTCTATATGAGATTATCAGATGAAGATGACAACTTGGCTGCTCATGAGGAAAGTAACAGTATTTCCCATCAGCGAAAGTTAATGCTTGATCATATCCAGAAACTGCCTGAACTAAAGGACTGCAACATAATGGAATTTTCAGATGATGGATATTCCGGAGCAGACTTTAGCAGACCTAATTTTGTAAAAATGATGGATCTGGTAAAGGCTGGTAAGATTCAGGTTATTGTGACGAAGGACTACAGCAGACTCGGACGAGATTATCTTGAAGTTGGTAACTATATGGAATGTATATTTCCGGTTCTTCAGGTAAGATATATCAGCGTGAATGATAATTACGATTCTGCTAACAGCTTTGGTTCAACCGGAGGTATGAGTGTTGCACTGAAAAATCTTGTGAATGCATTGTATTGTAAGGATGCATCAAAAAAGGTAAGAGCCGCTAAGGCAGTGTTGGCTAAGCAGGGAAAGTACATTGCTGCATTTGCTCCTTTTGGATACCAGAAAAGTGAAGATGATAAGCATATGTTAGTGCCTGACCCAGTAACAGCACCTGTTGTCCAGCTGATATTTGAACTGGCTATTAAAGGCATGAAATACACCGAGATTGCAAATTATCTGAATAATAATGGATATGATAGCATATTTGAGTATTACCAAAAGATTGGAGTTAAGAGATGTTATGAAAGGGATATTGGTGAGCACATGTGGAGTGCCAGTACAGTAATGGAGATTTTATATAATGAAGTCTATATTGGTTCTGTAATCAATAACAAGACGGCTGATAATATTGATACCGGTCATCAGGTTGTGCAGAGAGATAAAGAGGACTGGATAATTGTTGAAAACTGTCATGAACCATTAGTTTCTGTGGAAGACTTCAAGCTTGCTCACAAGATGATAGCAAGACGAGAAGTGACGAAGAGAAAACCAAATGGAAAGTGGCGTAAATCGTATATTCGCTGTGGAATATGTGGTAAGGGACTTTATAAATACGGAAATAAATCCTCATACAGATGCCACAACGGTCATGTGTCACGTATTAGAGGTGAAGAACTTGAGGCGACACTTCTAGACATTGCTAGAAATATGGCATTGGCTCAGTTGCAGGAATTTGAGTTGAAAACTGATGGCGGTAATTGTCCAGATAATCTTGAAAGGAAAATCGAATCACTTAAAAAGTCAAAGGCACACTATGCAAAGCTAAAGTTTGAGATATACGATGATTATACAAAAACAAATATCACTCGTGATCAGATGGCAAAAAAGACTGCAGAAGTTAAGCAGAAAATCGCAGAGATAGAAAGTCTGATTACAGAGAAGCAGGAAACACTTGATATGCAAAAGGATCTCTTTCTTGATGCAAAGCAGGAACAGCTAACAAAGCTTAGTAAGTTGGATGAGTTTGATGAAGAAGTAATCAGATATCTCATTGATTATGTGTTGGTGTATGATAATGAGCATATTGAAATCAGATGGAACTTTGATGACTTTCAGGCTGGATGATGGTATAATCAGTAGTAATAGCGAGAAAACAAAATTATAAAGAAGTAACATGGGGAATCTTGCTAAAGGTTCCCCATTGATAAAAAAAATTAATTTTTTTTTGTTTCTTACTTGACACGAGCAGAGGTTCAACGGGTGATTATTCGGGAAAATCAGGAGATTGAGCTTACGTATACGGAGTTTGAGATTTTCAAGCTTCTTGCAAAGCATCCGGGAATAGTGTTCAGCAAGGAACGGATTTATGACATTGTGTGGAAAGAATCATATTCCGGTGATTACAACATCGTCATGAGCCATATCCGTAATATTCGGGAGAAGATAGAGGATAACCCAAGCAAGCCAACCTATATACAGACTGTTTGGGGAGTCGGCTATCGGTTCAATAAAAATTTAACTCCCCTTTCGAAATGGTGTGTCTGAATGAAAAACATGTATAATTCTGCATTTTTGATGTATAAATCTACATTAAGGTTAATTTAAAAACGAATTTGTTTGAAATTTCACCAAATCAATGGAGGTGTTTGATTATGAAAAAAAGAATAATTGCAGTAATTGTAATTTTAGCTGTATTAGTAGCTCTATTCTTTATTGGCACAGGTTTTCAAAAAAGAATGGATGTCGTATTAGTTGATTACTCTGTATCAGAGGATGGAACGGAGATCACGCTTGATGTAGGAATTCCAACATCTACAGGATATATCAGAGGATTTAAAGACAATGGAAGTGGAGTAAAACCACATTATCTTACATTTTTTTCGACATTTGGTGGAATAAACAGTCCGATTGGAGCAGAGCATAGCTTCCAATTAGAGCTTACTTCGGATGATACAGAAATTTATTTTAACAGACCGGAGGGAGGTTACGAGTTGATTTTAGTGAAAGATGAAGAAACAGGTCAATGGCTCAGACCAAGTGGAATAGGTGAAGAAAATAACACTATTTTTGAAGCAACCATTCTTGAAATTCGTGATAATTATTTTTTAGTAGAACCAGTAGAGGGTAGTCAAGAATTAAACAATGCAGATCTGATTACAGTACCAATGAAAAACATAGGTACTGCTCCACAACCAAATGTTGGTGACATTATTGAAATAGCATATAACGGAGAAATTGCAGAAAGTTATCCAGCACAGATAACAGAGGTTTACGGTATCAAAGTTGTCAAAGAAGCAGAACAATGGGATTTAATTCCTATGGTCATGGTAAATGGCGAGTTATATATTGACACAGGTCATGAAAGTACAGTAGAAGCCCGTTGTGGTGTTATGGATGGAGAGATTACGTCAGAAGTAGACGGAAGTGAAAAGCCAACAAAAGACAATCAATCTAACTTTGGTACAGGCTATGGATATCAATATGGTTCACAAGAAGGCATAATCGAGATTAATATGAATGAAAAATGGTGGGTTTTTGCAACAGAAAAAGTCCTGGCCAGTAGTGAACTTATGATAGACCCAGTTGCAGTAGTAAGTATTCATAATGTTTTCACAGGAGAAAATGCGAACATCACTGAAAATGAGGATATCAGAACTATATCTAATATATTATGTGGTGATGCATGGAATACAGAAGGTACAACTGATTGTTTAAGCAACATTGAAATTACAATCAACGAAGAAACATACAAATATCATTCCGATTGTGGTACATTCAACGATAATGTAAATCAGAACTATTTATCACTGGATGACGAAAGGAAAGCTGTGGTAAATGCCATTTTTTCAGAGTATATATCACTCACAGCCACAGAAGTTCCAGCAGAATAAATTTTACAAAGGCTACCCGGTCAAAAAAATTGGATAGCTTTTATTATGTTTTAAACCTAAACTCAATTTCAATCCAGTCAGCAAAACTAATCTTTATCATATCCAAGCAAATCAATAGCTCAAATTGCATTAACTTCTTAAAATGTATAAATAACAGGATAGTTTGGGTTAAGTAATATCAGAAACACTTTTCCGAAAAGGGAGAAATTTAATAGCATAGAAACAGACAATTAAGAAACAAAAACAATGGCAGACGCTAAAACAGAAAAACAGAAAGTACAGGAAATAACGGAGAAGTTGGAGTAGGGTATCAAGGAACTTTTTGAAAGCGAGAAGTACAAGATTTATCTGAATACCATGTCAAAATTTCATAATTACAGCTTTAACAACACAATGTTAATTGCAATGCAAAAGCCTGACGCTACGTTAGTGGTCGGATTCAAGGAATATACTTTGCCGAATAAACAGGGGGGACGATAATGCAGGATGTTATGAATGTTAATCAGAAAGAATATAAAATTGTGAAGTTATTAGGACATGGAAAAGGTGGTTATTCCTATTTGGCAGAACGGGAAGGTAAATTTTATGTGTTAAAACAGATACACCATGAGCCATGTGAATATTACTCATTTGGCAATAAAATCGAAGCAGAACAAAATGATTATAACAGACTGTTGCAGACAGGAATCAGAATTCCAAGAATGTTAGACATTGATGTAGCAAATGAAAGAATATTAAAAGAGTATATTGACTATGAATGTAACAATTACATGGATGAATGGAATTTTGAAAATTGGGGGATTAAGTACTGGTCTAAGACAACGGAATTTATTGATTATATGGAGCAGCATTAGTTATGTAACTCAAGATTTTGTTCAATCCAAATCTCTTATAATCCTCAAAACTTGTTGATTTTACACGAAAAAAACTATACTATAGATAGTACCTATTATTAGAGTCAGAGCGTAGAGCAGAAAAAGATACGAGGAAGTAATGATGAGAACAGAAGATAAAACAAGAATGACAGAGGGAAGCATTTCCAGAAAAATTATTTTATTTGCGATTCCGCTGTTTCTTGGAAATTTGTTTCAGCAATTGTATAACACGGCAGATTCACTGATCGTAGGAAATTATCTCGGCAGCAATGCGTTGGCGGCAGTCAGCTCATCCGGGAATCTGATTTTTCTGATGGTTGGATTTATCAATGGCATCGCAATGGGTGCAGGTGTTGTAATTGCCAGATATTATGGAGCGAAAGACAGGGCAAATCTGGAGAAATCAATCCACACAACGGTTGCGTTTGGAATTGCAGCAGGAATTGCATTGACAGTGATCGGCATGCTTTTAGCACCGAAGATCCTGGTGTTGATGGGAACACCCGCAGAGGTGCTTCCGGAATCTATCACCTATTTCCGCACTTATTTTGCAGGCTCTATCGGAGTGATCATGTACAATATTTTTGTAGGGATTTTGCAGTCGGTTGGAGACAGCAGACATCCGCTGATTTATCTGATCATTTCTTCCTGTATCAATGTGGTGCTGGATATTTTCTTTATTTCAGGATTGGGGATGGGAGTCGGTGCAGCCGCTTTGGCAACAGCGATTTCCCAATTTGTAAGTGCATTCTTATGTCTGATCCATCTTCTGAGAGCAAAAGAAGAATATAGGCTTCAGTTAAATAAAATCCGTTTTGACAGCCAGATGCTGTGGCAGATCATACAAAACGGTGTGCCGTCCGGTTTTCAGAATTCTGTGATCGCCATTGCGAATGTTTTTGTGCAGACAAATATCAATGCATTTGGGAAAATGGCGATGGCGGGATGTGGATCTTATTCCAAAATCGAAGGATTTGCGTTTCTGCCGGTGACCTGTTTTACGATGGCGCTGACCACTTTTGTCAGCCAGAACCTTGGTGCAAAGCAGTATGACCGTGCAAAAAAAGGAGCGAGATTTGGCGTTCTCTGTTCGATTATCATTGCAGAATTGATCGGAGTTGTGATTTATACAGCCGCACCGGTGCTTATTGCAGCCTTTAACAGTGAACCGGATGTAGTACATTATGGAGTTATGCAGTCGAGAACCATTGCATTGTTCTATTTTCTGCTGGCTTTTTCCCACTGCATCGCTGCGGTGCTTCGTGGTTCGGGAAATGCATCGGTTCCAATGATCGTCATGCTGTGTGTATGGTGTCTGTTCCGTGTAAGCTATATCACGGTTACGGTTCATTTTATCCCGGATATCCGCGTGATCTTCTGGGCGTATCCATTGACCTGGAGTATTAGTTCGGTCATTTTCCTTGCTTTATTTTTGCGTGGAAAATGGGTGTATGGGTTTGAAAAGAGAAAATAAGCAGCATATCCGGCGTAGGGGAAAAGCTTGACAATTTCAGCTTTACGTCTAAAATAATATCATATGAATTTGAATGAGACTGATGCATAAAAGAATGTATCAGTCTTATCTTATGCAGAGGAGAACCGGAATTTATGAAAAAAAGTGGAACCATGAAAAAAATGCTCACCTATTATAAACCTTACATGCGTGTGTTCTGGACAGACATGTTTTTTGCAACGCTCTCTGCGGCGGTTGCCCTGATCATTCCGCTGGTCGTGCGGTATGTGACCTACAATCTTGTGTACCGTGAGCCGGCAGAAATTTTGCATCAGGCAGCATACATTGCCATTGGACTGTTTGTGCTGGTGGCGGTTGACTGTTACAGTAAATTCTACATTTGTAATTATGGACATGTGATGGGAGCGAAAATCGAGTATGACATGCGTGCGGAAATTTTCGCACATTACCAGAAACTGTCCTTTTCCTTTTATGATGACCAGAAAGTCGGACAGCTGATGAGCCGTATCACAACCGATCTTTTTGATATCAGCGAACTGATGCATCATGGACCTGAGAACATCATTCTGTCCGTGATCAAAATTGCCGGAGCACTGATCATTCTTGTGAACATCAGCCCAATGCTCGCAGTTGCAGCCTTTGCAATATTGCCGTTCATGCTGATCTATGCATTTGTCCTGAATAAAAAAATGCGTCTCGCATTCAAACAGAACCGTGTAAAAATTGCGGACATCAATGCGCAGATCGAGGACAACTTATCCGGTATCCGGGTGGTAAAATCTTTTGCCAACGAAGAGATTGAAAACCGCAAGTTTAAGCAAGGCAATGACGGTTTCCTTGCAGCCAAGAAAAACAGCTATTTTTACATGGGAAGTTATCAGGCAGGGCTTGGAGCGTTTACGACACTCATTCAGGTCAGTGTGATCCTGACAGGTACGGTGCTGATCGCAAAAGGCAGTGTGGATGTCAGCGACCTTGTCACATTTATGCTCTATATCAGTGTGTTTACGGATCCGGTCCGCACCCTCATTGATTTCACAGAGCAGTTCCAGAACGGTTATACCGGATTTGAGCGTTTTCAGGAGATCCTCGCCATTCATCCGGATATCGAGGACAAAAAAGATGCAGTGGAACTTAAGGATGTAAAAGGAGATATTACTTTTGAAAATGTTTCATTCCAGTATGAGGAAAACACGGAAAAAGTGTTGAACCATATCAGTTTAAATGTCCCGGCGGGGGCTTACATGGCATTAGTCGGTTCCTCCGGCGCAGGAAAAAGTACGCTCTGTTCCCTCATTCCACGTTTCTATGACGTGACGGGCGGCGCAGTAAAAATCGATGGAAAAGATGTGCGTGATCTCACCTTAAAGAGTCTGCGCGACCACATCGGCATTGTGCAGCAGGATGTGTATCTTTTTGTTGGAACTGTTTTTGACAATATCCGTTACGGAAAACCGGATGCGACAAGAGAGGAAGTCATCGAGGCAGCAAAAAACGCCAATGCGCATGAGTTTATCATGTCACTTCCAAACGGTTATGAGACGGACATCGGACAGCGCGGGATCAAGCTTTCCGGAGGACAGAAGCAGCGATTGTCCATCGCAAGGGTTTTCCTTAAAAATCCACCGATCCTTATTTTTGATGAGGCAACCTCCGCACTTGACAATGAGAGCGAGAAAGTGGTGCAGGATTCTCTGGAAAAACTTGCAAAAAACCGTACCACATTTGTAATTGCACACAGGCTTTCCACCATCAAAAACGCAGAGAAGATCATTGTTTTATCTGAGGATGGTATCGAAGAATCAGGAACACATGAAGAACTGATGGACAGGAAGGGAACTTACGAAAAGCTTTACAATATGCAGTTCCACAAATAAAATGAAAGCAGCAGAAAAAGAGGAGAATTGATATGCCGGAACTTATCCGTAAAAAAAAGAAAATGTCATCGTTTGAGATGATCGCATTTGGATTTGCAGGTGTGATATTACTTGGAGCAATTATTTTAATGCTTCCGATCTCATCTTCTGCCGGAGTTGTGACACCGTTTGATAAAACTTTATTTACTGCGACATCAGCTGTCTGCGTGACAGGACTTGTGGTCGTGGATACAGGAAGCTACTGGTCAGCGTTTGGCCAGGCAGTGATCTTGCTTCTGATCCAGACCGGCGGATTGGGAGTTATTACTGTGGTTGCATCTTTTTCAATGGTTTCCGGGAGAAAGATCTCGTTAATGCAGCGGAGTACGATGCAGGATGCGATTTCAGCACCGAAAGTAGGTGGAATTGTCCGGCTTACGAAATTTATTCTACAGGGAACATTTCTGATCGAACTGATCGGTGCCATTCTCATGCTTCCTGTATTTTGCAGGGATTATGGATGGAAAGGAATCTGGATGTCAGTCTTCCATTCGGTATCGGCTTTTTGCAATGCAGGTTTTGACATACTTGGAACGACGGAACAGACATTTCCATCTCTGACAGGATATATTGCCAATCCATTGATCAATCTTGTGATCATGCTTTTGATCGTGATCGGTGGCATCGGATTTCTGACCTGGGATGATTTTTGCACAAACAAATGGAACTTGAAACGTTACCGTCTGCAGAGTAAGATTATCCTCGTTACCACCGCTGTTTTGATCTTACTACCGGCTGTTTTTTTCTTTCTGAGTGATTTTACCGGATTTTCTATGGGAAAAAGAATACTGGCTTCTTTTTTTCAGTCGGTAACTCTTCGGACGGCAGGCTTTAATACGGCAGATCTTGGTGCAATGAACGATTCTTCTAAAGCGATCATGATTTTGATGATGCTGATCGGTGGATCTCCGGGATCAACGGCAGGAGGTATGAAGACAACAACGATCGCAGTGCTGATACTGAATGCATTTGCAACATTTGGAAGAGAGCCGGAAACAGAGGTTTTTGGAAGAAGATTTGATAACACAGTGGTGAAAAATGCGGCAACGATCGCTATTTTGTATTTTTTCCTGTTTTTTGCAGGAGGAATCGCAATCAGTCAGATAGAACATGTTGCATTGTCGGATTGCCTTTTTGAAACAGCATCGGCAGTGGGCACGGCAGGACTTACATTAGGGATCACAACGGAGCTTGGACTGGTATCACATCTGATATTGGTTGTTTTGATGTATCTTGGAAGAGTTGGCGGACTGACACTTATATATGCTGCAATTTCAGTAAAAATCCAGAGCGGGGCAAAAAGACCGCTTGATAAAATAACTGTTGGATAAAGGAGAAAATTATAATGAAAAATATTTTGCTTATCGGACTCGGAAGATTTGGAAAGCATGTTGCATACCAGTTGAATGAGCTTGGACATGAAGTAATGGCTGTGGATGAGAATGAAAATCTTGTCAATGAAATTCTTCCGTATGTTACAGACGCACAGATCGGTGACAGTACCAATGAGAATTTTCTGGAGTCGCTTGGAATCAAAAATTATGATATTTGTTTTGTGACAATCGGAGGCAATTTCCAGAATTCCCTGGAGACAACTTCTCTTTTGAAAGAACTTGGCGCTAAAATGGTCATATCGCGTGCAGAGCGGGATGTACAGGCAAAGTTCCTGCTTCGCAACGGAGCAGACGAGGTCATTTATCCGGAAAAACAGATCGCCAACTGGGCAGCGATCCGCTATACGGCAGATCATATCCATGATTATATCGAAGTGGATGATTCACATGCTATTTTTGAGGTGGAGGTGCCGGGAGACTGGATCGGAAAAACGATCGGTGAACTGGATATCCGTAAAAAGTACAGCATCAGTATTCTGGCGATCAAAACAGACGGAAAGATGAATATGGCGATTGGTCCGGATATGGAACTAAGCAGTGAAGATACCCTTTTGGTTCTCGGTACATACAAGGATATGCAGAAGTGTTTTCGGATATAATGGATAAAAATAAACAGGGTATAAAATAATTATTAAAAATTGCACAAAATTTGCATTTTATAAAATAATCGAGTAAAATAGGAATGTTCGGGCAGAAAGTGTGATCCGGGCAGACAAAGATAATACAATGTAACCATGATAATCTGCATTTTGCATATTATCAAGACATAAAAAGGAGTGGATTTATTATGACAAAAATTGATATTATTTCCGGTTTCTTAGGAGCAGGAAAAACCACATTTATTAAAAAAATGATCGATGAGGTATTTAAGGGCGAGAAGATCGTTCTGATCGAGAATGAGTTCGGTGAAGTCGGAATCGACGGCGGTTTCTTAAAAGATGCAGGAATCCAGATCACCGAGATGAATTCCGGCTGTATCTGCTGCTCATTAGTAGGTGATTTCGGAAAGAATCTTCACGAAGTGATTGACAAATATCATCCGGACCGCATTCTGATCGAGCCATCCGGTGTCGGTAAGTTATCCGATGTTATGAAGTCTGTGATCGATATCGAGAAAGAGGAAGACGTTAAATTAAACGGACTCGTAACTGTCGTAAATGCTTTAAAAGCGAGCAAGCAGATGAAAGCATTCGGTGAATTTTTTAATAATCAGATTGAATATGCTACAGTTGTTGTACTGAGCAGAAGCCAGAATGCAACACCTGAGCAGTTAGAACTTTGTGTAAAACAGATCCAGTCACTGAATCCTAAGGCTGCAATCATCACAACAGCATGGGATGCAATCAAAGGCGAGCAGATCTTAAAAGTGATCGAGGGAGCAGATTCTCTTGAGATGAAACTGATGGCTGAGCAGCATGCCAAAGAAGAGGCAGAGGAGCATGAGCATGAACATCACCATCATGACCACGATCATGAAGACCACGATCATGAGCATGATCACGACCACGAACATGAACACCATCACGACCATGAGCACCATCATGAACATGACGAAAACTGCACCTGCGGATGCCATGACCATGAGCATCATCATCACCATCATGCAGATGAAGTGTTTACAAGCTGGGGCAAAGAGACGCCTCACAAATTCACGAAGGAAAAGATCGAGGATGTATTAAAGACTCTCTGCGAGACAGATGATTACGGAACAATCCTCCGTGCCAAGGGAATGGTAGAAGATGAGAATGGCACATGGATTTATTTTGACATGGTTCCGGGTGAATATGAGCTTCGTGACGGCGAGCCTGACTATACAGGAAGACTTTGTGTGATCGGCTGCAACATTGACGAACACAGATTAGAAGAGTTATTCGGAATTTAATAAGGGAGAATATATATGAACGAAATACCAGTATATTTATTTACCGGTTTTATGGACAGTGGAAAGACCTCCCTCATCAAAGACACCTTATTTGAGCAGGGTTTTGCAAAAGAGGGAAAAAGCCTTGTCATCTGCTGTGAAGACGGCGATGCAGAGTTTACGGATGAAGAACTTGAAAAAAATAATGTAAAACTTGTCATGGTAGACAGTGAGGCAGATTTTACAGAGGACTTTTTGAAAAAAGTAAATACCGAGTACCAGCCGGAGCAGGTATTCTTAGAGTACAACGGAACCTGGCAGATGGGAACACTCATGGATATGGAACTTCCAAAGTACTGGATGATCGTACAGCAGCTTGCCACGGTAGATGCAACGACTTTCGATATGTATCTTGCAAATATGCGTACAATGATCATGGAACAGCTTTTTTCCGCAGATGTCGTGATCTTCAATCGCTGTGATGACAGTACAGACAAAGGAAAATACCGCAGAAATGTCAAGGCATTAAACCGGAAAGCACAGCTTGTCTATGAGCGTGCGGACGGAACACTTGACGAGAGACCGGAGGAGTTACCGTTTGACATTACTGCGGATGAGATTGAAATTTCCGATGCAGATTATGCGATCTGGTATATGGATTGTCAGGACAATCCGAAAAAGTATGAGGGTAAGAAAGTTTCTTTCTTAGCACTTGTATACAATCCGGACAAACTGAAAAAAGGAATTATGGTTCCGGGACGTTTTGCAATGACCTGCTGTGTGGAGGATGTTACCTTCATCGGCTTCAAAACGAAATACGACAGGGAGGATGAAATTCCGCACAAATCCTGGATCAATATCACAGCAGAAGTACACGTAGAATTCGCAAAAGAGTACAAGGGAAAAGGTCCTGTATTGTATCCAATTTCCATAACTCCAGCCGAGAAGCCGGAAGATGAACTCGTATACTTCTCATAAAAATAAAAAAGGTGTTGACAAAGATACGTTAATGTATTAAAGTAACACCATAAAGAAAAACCGTTGAGAAAGAGTAGTAAGTAATCTGTTGATATTACAGAGAGCTGCAGGTGGTGGGATTGCAGTATGGATCATTTTACTGAATGGACTTTCGAGGGTGACCTGAACAACATACATGAAGCATACAGAGCCATGTATCAGCAGTAGGAGTCACCGGGAACCGAACCCGTTATCAATCAGGCGTGTATGATAGTACATGAGAGAGTGGACCGGATGGTCAAGATGAGTGGTACCGCGATAATAAGATTTTATTACCGTCTCAAGCAACAGCTTGAGACGGTTTTTTATGTAATAGGAAACTTCGTTTCCATTACATAAAAAACACTCCGTGAGGATCGCACTGCGGCGGATAAGAAACATGTCGCATATTGCGACCCGCCGCAGGCGGAGAATCTCGCAGGCGAGATTCTTTTTATACTTGCAAACAAAACCGCAATACATGATTCTTATAACTTTCAAAACGGATTTCTTTCAAAAAAACATTCTTAAAATTTGGAGGAAAAAATGATGAAGAGAAAAATGATGGCAGCAGTATTGACAATGGCAATGGCAGCAGCAATGATCGGTGGATGCGGAAACAGCACAGACACATCCAATGCAGGAAACAGCACGAACACAACAGAGAGCAGTGCAGACGCAGCCGATACCGCAAAGGACACTGCACAGAATACTGCAGACAAAACCGTGTACAAAGTTGGAATCGTACAGTATGTAGATGATGCATCCTTAAACCAGATTGAGAAAGCAATTGAAGCAGAGCTGGATGCAAAAGGAGCAGAACTTGGTGTGACATTTGATTATGCAGATTACACCTATAATGGTCAGGCAGATTCCTCTACCTTAAATCAGATCGCAGCAGATCTTGTGGCAGAGGGCGTCGATGTGATCATTCCGATCGCAACGCCGGCAGCAATGATCATGCAGAACGCAACGGAAGATAATCAGATCCCGGTTGTATTTTCCGCAGTATCAGATCCGGTCGGAGCAGGACTTGTAGCAAGTGCAGATGCTCCGGGTGCCAATATTACAGGAACATCCGATGCAATTGATGTGGCACAGATCATGGATTTCATTTTGGCAGCGGATCCGGATGCAGCAAAAATCGGATTGCTGTATGATAAGAGCCAGGATTCTTCCGCAAGTGCTATTCAGGCGGCAAAAGATTACTGCGATGAACATGGGATTTCCTATGTAGAAAAAACAGGTACAACAACCGGTGAGATCCAGGCAGCAGCAGATTCCCTGGTAGCAGAAAAAGTAGACGCTATTTTTACACCACAGGACAACACTGTTATGACAGCAGAACTTGCGATTTTTGAAAAATTTGCAGACGCAGGTATCCCTCACTACACAAGTGCAGATTCCTTTGCTTTAAACGGAGCATTCTTAGGATACGGCGTCAACTATGAGACACTCGGAACAAAGACAGCAGACATGGTTGCAGACATTCTTGCAAACGGAGCAGATCCGGCCACAACACCGGTAGAAACATTAGACAGCGGTATCGTAACCGTAAATACAGAGATTGCAGAAAAAGTCGGAATCGATTATTCTATCTTTAAAGATATGTGTTCCGAATTGATCGAGACAGTAACAGCAGAGGAGTTTAATTAAGGTATGGGTTCCATTATTACATTATCAATTGTACAGAGTGCATTAGAACTTGGTTTTATCTATGCACTGGTCGCACTGGCATTATTTATATCCTTCAGTATTTTAAACATTGCGGATCTTTCGACCGATGGATGTTTTACATTGGGATGTGCCGTCTGTGCATCGGTGACACTTGCAGGTCATCCGATATTAGGATTATTTGCAGCGATGGCAGCTGGTGTCTGCTCCGGTTTTGTGACCGCTTTCTTACAGACAAAAATGGGGATTCAGTCCATTTTGGCGGGAATCATCGTAAATACCGGATTGTATACAATTAATATTGCAGTAATGGGATTCGCTTCCAACATGAACTTATTCAACTGTGAATCCGTTTTTACCTGGGCAAAAACAGCAATCGGTGGAACGTGGTATAAACTGATCGTGGCTGCACTGATCGTTATCATTGTAGGAGTGCTGATCTCTTTCTTTTTAAATACAAGGCTTGGACTTTCCATCCGCGCAACCGGAGATAATCCGGATATGGTAAGAGCTTCCAGCATTAATACAAGTGCCATGATCACGATCGGACTTTGTGTTGCCAATGCCCTGACCGGTCTCTCCGGCGGACTGCTTGCGCAGTATCAGAAATCCTGTGATATCAATCTTGGAACCGGAATGGTAACAATCGCACTCGCCAGCCTGATCATTGGGGAATCTATCATTGGAAAAGGCGGTATGTTACAGCGTGTGACCGGCGTTATTTTAGGAAGCTGCCTGTATCGTTTTATCGTGGCAGTTGCCCTGAGATTAAATGTACCGGCAGAGTGTTTAAAACTTGTTTCTGCAATCATTGTAGCCGTGGCGATCGCATTCCCATATCTGAAAAAGCAGATGAATTTTTACCGGCAGAAACGTGCCGCAAAGGCTCAGAACCAGATATACGTTCAGGAGATTATGAAAAATGACAGCGAAGGAGGAGAAAGATAATGGCAGAGAAGAACGCAATGCTTGTGATGCGCGATGTCAGCAAAACTTTTAATCCGGGAACTGTCAATGAAAAATGTGCATTAAAAAATCTGAATCTCACCTTAAAGCAGGGGGATTTTGCAACGATCGTAGGAAGCAACGGAGCCGGAAAATCAACGCTGTTTAATGCGATAACAGGAGCCTTTTTTGCAGACAAAGGACTGATCATGCTGGATGGTGAGGACATTACCTATCAGAAAGAGCATGTCCGCAGTAAAGTGATTGGTCATTTGTTTCAGGATCCATTGAAGGGAACCGCACCACATATGACGATCGAGGAGAATATGGCGCTTGCCTACCTGCGCACGACTACTTCAAAGAATGCCTATTTCAGCCGGATCAAGGCAGCGGACAAGAAAAAATTCAGAGAGCAGCTCGCACTGCTAGACATGGGGTTAGAAGACCGTATGAAGCAGCCGGTCGGACTTTTGTCCGGTGGACAGCGTCAGGCACTCACACTTTTGATGGCAACGATGGTGACTCCTAAGATTTTGCTGCTGGATGAGCATACCGCAGCTTTAGACCCTGCCACCGCAGAGAAAGTACTGAACCTCACAAAAAAGATAGTGTCAGAGCAGAACATCACCTGCCTTATGGTCACGCACAACATGCATCAGGCGCTTGAACTTGGAAACCGTACCCTCATGATGGATTCGGGAAATATTGTGCTGGATGTTTCCGGGGAAGAACGGGAAAAGATGTCAGTGGATGATCTGTTAGAGCAGTTTGCAGTCCGTGCCGGAAAGGCATTGGATAATGACAGAATTCTGTTTTCCAAAGTGGAGGCATAATAGTGGTGTAGTAAGAATAGAAGCTATAAATAATTAGTATGTTTCAATTATATGAAAAAGCAATAAAACAAGGGAAAAGCCGTTGAAATCTAACGGCTTTTCCTTTATTATATAAAGTAATGCTAAAAAAATGTATATTTTCATAGGAGATTCGTGATTAAGGAAAACGATTACAGAGATGAAAAAGGCAGTGAGTATATACAAGGAGGAAAAACATGTATCCAATCGTTAGAAGAGAAAAACTGGCAGACAAGATCTATCTTATGGATGTCAAGGCTCCTCGTGTTGCGCAGTATTGCGAACCGGGACAGTTTGTGATTGTAAAAATTGATGAGGAAGGTGAACGTATTCCACTTACCATTTGTGATTACGACAGGGAAGAGGGAACGATCACGATCGTATTCCAGACCGTAGGAGCTTCCACAGAGCGTATGGTAAGCTTACAGGAAGGGGATGCTTTTGAAGATTTCGTTGGACCTCTGGGATGCCCATCGGATCTGATCCATGAAGATATCGAAGAATTAAAGAAAAAGAAAATTTTATTTGTTGCAGGTGGTGTTGGTACAGCTCCGGTTTATCCTCAGGTAAAATGGCTGCATGAGCACGGCGTTGACTGTGATGTTATCATGGGTTCCCGTAACAAAGATTTACTGATCTTAGAGGATGAGATGAAAAAAGTTGCCACAAACCTTTATGTGACAACGGATGATGGCTCGTACGGTTTCAAGGGAACCGGTACTGCACAGCTGCAGGAACTCTGGGATAATGGTAACCGTTATGACCACTGTGTGGCAATCGGACCAATGATCATGATGAAATTTGTCTGCAAACTGACAAAAGAATTAGGAATTCCAACGGTTGTTTCCATGAATCCGATCATGGTAGACGGAACCGGAATGTGTGGTGCATGTCGTCTGGTTGTCGGCGATGAAGTGAAATTTGCATGTGTAGACGGACCGGAGTTCGACGGACATCTGGTTGATTTTGATCAGGCGATGAGAAGACAGGCTCAGTACAAGACCGAAGAGGGAAGAGCAATGTTGAAATTACAGGAAGGTGCAACACATCACGGCGGATGTGGCAATTGTAACAGTTAAAAATCAGAAATTTGTCAGATCAGAGAGAATGCTGTCTGGTCAGTTACATAGAATCAGGAGGAAAAAATGGACGTATTAACTAGAGTTCCGGTTCGTGAGCAGGAGCCAGCCGTTCGTGCAACGAACTTTGAAGAAGTATGTTTGGGATATAACGAAGAAGAGGCAATGGCAGAAGCTGCCCGTTGCTTAAACTGTAAAAATGCACAGTGTATGAAAGGATGTCCGGTATCTATCAATATTCCGGGATTTATCGCAGAAGTAAAAGAAGGTAATTTTGAGGCTGCTTATCATGTGATCAGTGAGTCTTCCGCACTTCCGGCAGTCTGTGGCCGTGTATGTCCACAGGAGACACAGTGTGAGGGAAAATGTATCCGTGGAATCAAAGGAGAGCCTGTAGCAATCGGTAAATTAGAGCGTTTTGTTGCGGACTGGGCAAGAGAGCATGGCATTAAACCGAAAAAGGCAGAAAAATTAAATGGACATAAAGTAGCAGTGATCGGCTCCGGCCCGGCAGGTCTTACCTGTGCAGGAGATCTTGCAAAGCTTGGTTATGATGTGACGATTTTCGAAGCATTACATCAGGCAGGTGGTGTTTTGGTTTACGGTATCCCTGAATTCCGTCTTCCAAAGCAGAAAGTTGTTGCCGCTGAAGTGGAAAACGTGAAAGCGTTGGGTGTTAAGATTGAGACTAATGTTGTCATCGGTAAATCCGTTACAATTGATGAGTTGATGGACAACGAGGGCTTTGAGGCAGTTTTCATTGGTTCCGGTGCAGGACTTCCAAGATTTATGGGTATTCCTGGTGAGCAGGCAATGGGTGTATTCTCAGCCAATGAGTTCTTAACAAGAAATAACCTTATGAAAGCGTTCTTAGACAATTACGATACACCGATCAAAGCTGGTAAGAAAGTTATTGTAGTCGGCGGTGGTAACGTGGCAATGGACGCTGCAAGAACGGCAAGAAGACTTGGCGCAGAGGTACATATCGTATATCGTCGTGGTGAGGAAGAACTTCCGGCACGTAAAGAGGAAGTACACCACGCAAAAGAGGAGGGTATCATCTTTGATCTTCTCCAGAATCCAACCGAATTATTAGTGGATGAAAACGGTTGTGTAAAGGGTGCAAAAGTGATCAAAATGGAACTTGGCGAACCGGATGCTTCCGGAAGAAGAAGTCCGGTTGAGATTCCGGGCTCTGAATATGAGATCGAGGCAGATACTGTGATCATGTCACTTGGTACTTCTCCAAACCCTCTGATCTCATCCACTACAAAAGGTCTTGATATCAACCGCAGAAAATGCATTATTGCGGAAGAAGAGACTGGTGCAACTTCCAAAGAAGGTGTTTATGCCGGTGGTGACGCTGTGACAGGTGCAGCAACTGTTATCCTTGCGATGGGTGCCGGTAAAGCAGCATCTAAGGGTATTCACGAATATCTCAGCAACAAATAAAAACAGACAGGACAGGGCAGGTGCTGAATGGATTATACATTTGGCACCTGTTTTTTTCTGTAAGTATTCCAAAGAAAACCCAAAGTTTTATTAATATTTTATGAAGAGGGTAGCAAAATTGCAGGGTTTATGTATATAATAGAACACGCTACGCAAGAAAGAAATACGAGAGAGGTTACCGATAGATGAAGGAGCAGAATCAGCGCCAGATACAGAATCAGACAGAATTAGACGAAAGAAGACTGAGACAGAAAAAGCTTGTACGGAAAAGAAAAATCGTTTTGAGTGTAATGCTTTTGACATCTTTTTTACTGGGATGTGTCTGTGGAAGATATTTTCCTGAGATCAAACTTGGAAAAACAGAAGAAGTGCTGGCATCAGCGCAGGATAACTCCGATGAAGAGAAAAAAGAAAATCAAATTACAAATGACGTAGATAATGGAACAACAGCAGATGGAACGGAAAAAGAGGAACAGTCTGCTACAGAAACTGTCGAAGAACCGGCAGACAGCGAAGAAACGAATGATCCGTTTGCGGAGATTCCACAGGTTGTGTTATCAAAACCGGTAGATTATTCCTTAAATCAGGCAATCAGACAGTTAGAACAGATGGAAGCGTCAGATGAACGCTACGCACAGATCGTGGAAAATGCAGAGAAATATCCGGAAAAATTACTGATCAATCTGGCAAATAATCCGGAAATGATCGCATTTGTAGCTGATTACAAAGGGAATACAAGGGATTATGATAAAGCAGAACTGACAGAGAAAGAGTTACAGGAAGAATATCCGCTCTTTTTACAGTGGGATAAACGCTGGGGCTACCTTGCATATGGGGATGACAGCAATGTCGCGATCAGCGGATGCGGTCCGACAACACTGGCGATGGCAGTAGTTGCGCTGACTGGAAACGAGGAGGCAACTCCGGCTGCAATCGCAAAATTCGCCATGCAGGAAGGTTACTATATGTCCGGCACAGGAACGATGTGGTCGCTTATGACAGAAGGGGCGGAAGCTTATGGTGTCCGCTCCGAGCAGATCAATATCAGCCAGATTGAGATCAAACAGCACTTAGATCAGGGAGACATCGTGATCTGCTCCGTGCGGCAGGGAGATTTCACTACAGGGGGACATTTTATCCTGCTCTATGATTATGATGATGAAGGATTTTCCATTAACGATCCGTTTTCTTTATACCGCAGTGGTCAGAAATGGGACTATGGAAAAATCAGAAGCCAGATCAAAGCTGTCTGGGCATTAAAAGCAAAATAAAGAACAATTAGCGATTGTTCAAATAGTTTAATAAAAAACAGGGCATACTAAAGCATCATAAAGTGAGATGGAGAGATGCAGAATGTGCCAGAATATGAGTGGACTGTCCACTGCTGAAGTGGAATTTCGGAAAAAGGCAGGGTTGTCGAATGAAAGCGTAGATTCTTCCACAAAGACAGTGGCACAGATCATCCGCTCAAATGTTGTAACTTATTATAATCTTATTTTTTTGATCATTACGATTCTTCTGATCGTGGTGGGGTCCTTTCGGGATCTTACTTTTTTACCTATAATTATTGCAAATATGTTGATCGGAATCATCCAGGAGCTGCGTTCCAAAAAAATCCTGGATGATCTTACAATATTAAACACACCGAAAATTACGGTCCGGCGGGATGGAAGTGAGCAGGAGGTTTTGGCGGATGAACTGGTGCAGGATGATGTGATAACGCTTTCGGCGGGTGGACAGATCCCGGCGGACGCACTGGTGTTATCCGGCAATATCACGGTCAATGAGGCTTTGATCACAGGGGAGGCCGATGAGATTATAAAAAAAGAGGGAGATCCGCTTTTCTCGGGGAGTTTTGTGATATCGGGAGAGTGCCTGGCAAAACTCGAAAAAGTGGGAAAAGATTCTTATATTTCAGGACTGATGTTACAGGCAACGCAGACAAAAGAGGGCGAGCAGTCGGAGATGATCCGGGCGTTGAACCGCCTTGTGCAGACCGTGGGCGTGATCATCTTGCCGATCGGGGCGATCCTGTTTTTACAGCAATACTTTTTTTCCGGGGCAACGATGAAAGATAGTGTGACGGGCATGGTGGCGGCTATTCTCGGAATGATCCCGGAAGGCCTGTACCTTCTTGCAAGTGTGGCGATGGTGGTGTCGGTGATGAGGCTTGGAAAACAAAAGGTACTGATCCATGACATGAAATGTATAGAGACACTGGCGCGGGTAAATGTACTGTGTGTGGATAAGACCGGAACCATTACCGTGCCGGAAATGGAAGTGGCACAGTTTATCCTTGCAAAAGACCAGAACCTTGCAGCGAAAGAACAGGAAGCAGACCAGCAATCGGAAGACAAAAATAAAATTGCAAAGCTGCTCTCTGACTGTGTGCGTGCCCTGCCGTGCGACAATGCAACGATGGAGGCATTGCAGCAGTATTTTACGGAGCCGATGGAAAACAGTGCAGAAAAAATCGTCCCGTTTTCGTCTGCCACAAAATACAGCGGAGTGGTTCTGGCAGGAAAAGCTTATGTGGTCGGCGCACCGGAATTTGTGCTGCGGCAGGATTATGCGGCTGTTCAGGGAACAATCGAAGTATTTCTGGAAAAGGGATATCGTGTGCTTGTATTTGCAGAGTATGAGGGGAATCTGGATGGAAAAGAACTGACAGAAAATGCAACTCCCATTGCATTTATCCTGCTCAACAATGCAATTCGTGAGGGGGCAATGGATACATTCCGTTACTTTTCCAAGCGGGGAGTGGAAGTGAAAGTGATCTCCGGGGACAATCCGGTCACGGTATCGGAGATTGCAAAGAAAGCGGGAATCCGCCATGCGGAAAAACAGGTGGATGCAGCAACGTTGAAAACAGCGGAGGCAGTGCGGAAGGCAGCAAAAAAATACACGGTGTTCGGCAGGGTGACACCGGAGCAGAAACGTCTTCTGGTGCAGGCATTAAAAGAGCAGGGAAAGACCGTGGCAATGACCGGAGACGGCGTGAACGATATTCTTGCGTTAAAAGATGCAGACTGCAGCATTGCGATGGCATCAGGCAGTGAGGCGGCTTCGCATGTGGCACAGCTTGTGCTGCTCGATAACGATTTCAATAAAATGCCGGCGGTTGTCATGGAAGGGCGGCGGGTGGTGAACAACATCGGGCGCACTGCCAGCCTTTATCTGGTCAAGAACATTTTCTCCATGCTCTTAGCCGTATTTTCCATGCTGTTTCTGATTGATTATCCGCTGGAGCCATCGCAGGTGTCGCTCATCAGTGTTTTTACGATCGGGATTCCGTCATTTTTTCTGGCGCTGGAGCAGAACCGGAATCAGATCCATGGGCATTTTCTTACCAATGTCCTGATCCAGGCGCTTCCGGCTGGGATTACAGATTTTATCGTGGTGAGCGGTCTGGTGATTTTCTGCAGGGAGTTCGGAGTGGAAAAAGAGTGCGTTTCCACGTCGTGCACGATCCTGATCGCAGTTGTCGGCTTCATGATCCTTTATCATATAGCAAAACCGATGACAACACCGCATGCGATCCTGATCGCAGCGATGGTCATCGGCTGGTTATTTTGTATGCTGTTTTTCAGTGAACTGTTTGCGATCACGGCGGTCACAGGAAAATGTGCAATGCTCATGATTGTGTTCGCAGTCATCACGGAGCCAGTGTTCCGGTATCTGATACAGCTTGTGGAGACTGTTCAGAAGTGGGGTGGAAAACTAAAATTTTAGTCCGATGAACCGGAATGTTTTTTCCGGCTCTGTTTTTCCCAGATAAAATACGTTACGATCAGAAGGATTCCGGTGAACAGCCATGTGATCGGGCTTGCCAGACGGACTGCCCAGTAACCGAACGGATTTAAGGTGACGGCGATCACGATAATACGGCACACCATTTCCACAACACCGCTTAACATTGGAACAAGTCCGCGGTTTAAGCCCTGCAGGGCGTTCCGGTAAAGGAAAATCCATGCGAGCGGCAGCATGAAGAAACTGATGGTGTTCAGATACTGCATGGCATAGTCGAAAATTTCTTCAGAAGGATTGCTCACAAACCAGCTCACAATAAAACGTCCGCCGAATACGCAGATGGCAGAGGCAGCAAGCGAGATAAAAATGCAGATGAAAAATCCTTTGCGCATTCCCTCGTAGATACGTTTGTATTTTCCTGCGCCGAGGTTCTGACCGCAGTAGGTGGCAATCGCAGTGCCGAGTGTCGGCATGGTCTGGGTGGAGAGGTTTTCCACTTTGGAGGCGGCAGTGAAGGCAGCCACAACACTGGAACCGAAAATATTGACTGCACCCTGCAGGATCATGGTTCCGATAGCGGTGATGGAATAGTTGAGCGCCATCGGAATACCGATGGAAAGCATATTGAACACACCGTATCCGTCGAGATAGTAATCTTCCCGGCTGGTTTTTAAAATGTCGAATTTGCGGAACATATAAATAAAGCAAAGCAGTGCGGAGACACCCTGCGCAATGATCGTTGCATAGGCAGCGCCTGCGGTTCCAAGTTTTACGACGACGATCAAAAACAGGTCGAGCACAATATTTAAAAAGGAAGAGAGAATCAGGAAATACAGCGGTGTTTTGCTGTCGCCGATCCCTCTTAAAATACCGGCGGCAACGTTGTAGGACATCGTGAGCAGGATACCTGCGAAAATGACTTTAATATAAGAGTCTGCGAGTCCTAAGATATTGTCCGGTGTTTTCATTAAAATAAGAAACTGTCTGGAAGCTGCCACCGTAGGGATAGTCAGAAGTAACGATACAATGGCAGTCAGTATCAGGGAGAGTGCGACATAATGCTTTAACAGCTTGAAATCTTTTGCACCGAAGGCGTGGGAGACCATAACGCCAAATCCCTGCGCAATACCATTTGCAAATCCTAATACAAGGAACATCAGACATCCGGTAGAGCCTACCGCAGCCAGAGCATCCTCACCAAGATACTGCCCGACAATGATCGTATCCACCATGTTATAAAACTGCTGAAAAATATTTCCCAGTAAAACCGGAACGGAAAAAAGTAAGATCATTCTGAGCGGGCTTCCCATTGTCATGTCTTTTGTCATAATCTGTACTCCTTGATTTATAAAATAGTTAAAAATCTGTCCGTGTTTTTTAGCCTCAACACGCATATTCTTTACGTTTCAGCAACTTAGTATAAGGCATGGACCGCAAAAAGACAATGTTTATTTTTGCGAAAAAATATAAATTTTTTGTTTTCGCAAAAGAAAAGATTTTTTCGTGGGAAACTGTTATAATAAGAAAGCAATTATTTGCAAGTCACAGTAAAATCACGGAGTAAAATAATGCAGACAAACCTCGAATACTACAAAATTTTTTATTATGTATCCAAATACAACAGTATCTCCCTCGCAGCAGAGGCACTTTCCATCTCACAGCCGGCAGTCAGCCAGGCAGTCAAGCATTTAGAAAGTGATCTTTCCTGTGCTCTCTTTGTGCGGACATCCAAAGGCGTGCGCTTGACAAAAGAAGGCGGACTGCTTGCAGAATATGTGAGAAAAGGATATGAGACAATCCTTACCGGGGAGAAAAAACTCTCAGAGATGTTAAACTTAGATGCCGGAGAAATCTGTGTGGGGGCTAGTGACATGACATTGCAGTTTTATCTGCTTCCTTATTTAGAAGCGTTCCATGATGCATTTCCACAGATCAAGGTGACCGTGACGAATGCCCCGACACCGGAGACGTTGAAACATTTACAGGACGGAAAAATTGATTTTGGGATCATCAGTACCCCGGTGAACAATAAATATGATTTTAAAATGACACCTGTCCGCAAAATTCAGGATGTCTTTGTGGCGGGAAAAAAGTTTGAGTATTTAAAAGGTGGAAAATTAAGCTATAAAGAGCTTGAAAATCTTCCGGTCATGTGCTTAGAGGGCAGCACTTCCACAAGAAAATATGTGGAGGATTATCTGGCAGAGCGCGGCACATTTGTCCGGCCGGAATTTGAACTTGCGACGAGCGATATGCTCATCCAGTTTGCAGTGCGCAACCTCGGTGTTGCCAGTGTCGTGTCGGATTTCGCAGAAAAATATATCGAAAGCGGGGAATTATTCGTATTGAAATTTGATAGGGCGATACCGGAACGCGAGTTTTGCATTGTCTCAAACGAGCGTGCGCCGATGTCGGCAGCGGCAGAAAAATTATATGATTTTCTGCCTGTTCCGTAGTGAAAAAATGTCAGAAAAAGTTCATCAATTCTTCATCAATCTTAATAGAATATCAATGGGATTACGGGCAGTAATATGATAAATTTATATGCAGGATCAGGATATTTAGGGGGAAACGTCAATGATGCGTTTATTATCGATCGGGATAGATTGTGTCTCAGCTGCTATTTTTGTGATTCCTGCTTTGGCTATTTTGCAGTGTACAATCTACAGGAAATGGGAATTTAAACCATTTTGTGTAAAACTGATATTTGCATTTTATGCGATCGCAATGTTTTCAGTTGTGGGTGTTCCTGCGGTTGGGATATTTCAGATGGATTTTGGTCTGAATCTGATACCGTTTGCAGACATTGTAAATAGTCCGTTTGCATATATGAAAAATACGATTTTGAATATCATTTTATTTATACCGATGGGATTTTTTGTACCTGCGGTCTGGAAGAATTACCGGTCTTTCAAAACCATGTTTTTCATGGGACTCGCGGTATCACTGGGGATTGAACTATTACAGATATTTACATTCAGGCTTACGGATATTGATGATCTGATCACCAATACGGCAGGAACCGTGCTGGGATATGAAATAAGCAGAAGATTTTCTTTTCCGTTCTCTTTAAAATCAGTGGATTCGAAAGGAATTTTGGTACGATATGAACCTGTCCTGATTCTGGCAGTTACGCTTTTGATTTCCATGTTTCTGAAACCAATCGTGTCTGATAGCATATGGAATATTATAATATAATAAACAATTATATCAAATATAATGAATATTAATTTTACTTATGACATATATTCGTGTATAATCATAAAGTAAAAACAGGAAAGCGTGATGGTTTTTACAGACCATCACTTTTTTTATGCAGGAGGAAAATCAAATGGTTACAGCAGTAGTAGGCGCTAACTGGGGCGACGAGGGAAAAGGAAAAATCACAGATATGCTTGCAGATGAAGCGGACATCGTTATCCGTTTTCAGGGTGGAGCAAATGCAGGTCACACCATCGTAAACAACTATGGTAAATTTGCATTACATACATTGCCATCCGGTGTATTCCACAGCCATATCACCAACATTATCGGAAATGGTGTTGCACTGGATATCCCGAAGGTAATAAGTGAGATCAAATCGATCACAGACCGCAATGTGCCTGCACCAAAAATCATGATTTCAGATAGAGCACAGATCGTTATGCCATACCACGTTCTTTTCGATCAGTATGAGGAGGAGCGTCTTGGAAAGAATTCTTTCGGTTCTACCAAGTCCGGTATCGCACCATTTTATTCAGACAAATATGCAAAGATCGGTTTTCAGGTAAGTGAATTATTTGACGAGGAATTATTGCAGGCAAAAGTAAAACGTACCTGCGAGACAAAGAACATTATGCTTGAGCATATGTATCACAAACCATTATTAAAAGAAGAAGAGTTATTAGCTACTTTGCATGAGTACAGAGACATGGTCGCTCCATATGTCGGAGATGTTTCTTTATTCTTAGACAAAGCAATCAAGGAAGGCAAGAAGATCTTATTAGAAGGCCAGCTTGGTACCTTAAAAGATCCGGATCACGGAATTTATCCAATGGTAACCTCTTCTTCCACCTTGGCAGCATACGGTGCGATCGGAGCAGGTATCCCACCATATGAGATCAAGAAGATCGTAACAGTAAGTAAAGCATACTCTTCCGCAGTAGGAGCAGGTGCATTTGTAAGCGAGATCTTCGGAGATGAAGCTGACGAGCTGAGAAGACGCGGCGGAGACGGCGGTGAATTTGGAGCAACAACCGGACGCCCAAGAAGAATGGGATGGTATGACTGTGTTGCAAGTAAGTATGGATGCCGTCTGCAGGGAACAACGGATGTAGCGCTTACCGTACTTGACGTATTAGGATACTTAGATGAGATCCCGGTATGTGTTGGATACGATATCGACGGAGAAGTAACCACAGACTTCCCTGTAACTGCAAAATTAGAGAAAGCAAAACCAGTATTCAAAAAACTTCCGGGATGGAAATGTGATATCCGTGGAATTAAGAAATACGAGGATCTTCCGGAAAACTGCAGAAATTACATTGAGTTCATTGAAGGACAGATCGGATACCCGATCACAATGGTTTCTAACGGACCGGGAAGAGAAGATATCATTTACCGCAATAAATAAAGAGACTGAGGCAGGCGTGCAGTGGCACCCTGCCTTTTGTGACAAAACAAGGAAGAAGGAGCATTTATGATAAAAAATATTATTTTAGATGTCGGGAAAGTTCTTGTGGCGTGGGAGCCGGAAGACGCAATGAAACAACTTGGATTTGATGATAAGATAGTGAAAGCAGTTGCGGATGCTACGGTCAATACTCCGGTCTGGTCTGAGACAGACCGTGGCGTCTGGTCAGATGAACAGATCCTACAGGCATTTTATGAGAAGGCACCGGAATATAAAAAAGAGATCGACCTGTTCTGGAATCATCTGGAGCTGGCGATCAAACAGTTTTCCTATACGAAAGAATGGATTTCCAATATGAAAAAAGAGGGCTTGCATGTGTATATTCTTTCTAATTATGGGGATTGGACTTACCGGAGAACAAAAGACAATGCACTGGATTTCTTGCCGTTGACAGACGGAGCGATTTTTTCCTATACAGTGAAGCAGATCAAACCGGATCTTGAAATATATGAAACATTGTTAAATCAGTACAAACTGAAACCGGAAGAATGTGTATTTATCGATGACCGGATGGAAAATATCGAGGGAGCCGAAAAAGCCGGAATCCACGGAATCTGCTTTGAGACGATCGGGCAGGTGAAAGAGGATCTGAAGAAATACAATATATATGTCTAAATAACAGGTATTTAAGAAGAGAAAAAATCGTCGTTTCACAAAGTTATCACATTTTTTTCCAAAAGAAAACACATTTTTTCGATAAGATAATACTATCGAAAACCGACAGTTGCGAAATTCGTGAAAACAGACGGATTTCGCGATTTTCATGCGAGCCGGAAGTAAGGAGGAAAAGATTGTGATCGAGATCAGCCATCTGGTAAAAAAATATGGCGACCATATTGCAGTGAATGATCTGACATTGACTGTGGAACCAGGAAAAATTTATGGATTTTTAGGACCAAACGGCGCCGGAAAATCCACCACGATGAACATTATTACAGGGTATTTAGGTGCAACCAGCGGAGAGGTGAAGATCAACGGATTTGATATTTTTGCACAGCCGGAAGAAGCAAAAAAATGTGTGGGATATCTGCCGGAGATCCCGCCTCTTTATGTGGATATGACAGTCAGGGAGTATCTGAACTTTGTGGCAGAGTTAAAGAAACTCGAAAAGGGTCGGAGAAATAAATATGTGGAGGAGGCGATGGAGACGACCGGAATCACTGCACAGCAGTCAAGACTGATCCGTAACCTGTCAAAAGGCTACAGGCAGAGAGTCGGATTTGCACAGGCAGTGTTAGGGTATCCGGAGATCATCATTCTGGACGAACCGACGGTCGGACTTGATCCAAAACAGATCATAGAGATCCGTGACCTCATCAAAGAACTTGGCAAAAATCATACGGTTATTTTAAGTTCGCACATTTTGCCTGAAATATCTGCAGTGTGTGATCACATTTTCATTATTTCCAAAGGAAAATTAGTGGCAGGCGATTCCACGGAGAATCTGATGAAACAGATGTCCGGGGCGCAGGAGATCGAACTTCTGATCAAAGGAGACAATGCGGCAGTGCAGGAGACATTCACCGGGATCGCAGAAGTTGAAAAATGCATTCCATTAGAGCAGAAGGACGAAGCGTGTGTACATCTGAATCTGATCGCAAAACCGGGAATGGATATCAGGGAACAGGTGTTTGCTTCCTGTGTCAACCATGGATTTGTCATTCTGCAGATGAATCCCGTTTCAAAATCTCTTGAGGATGTGTTCCTCGAACTTACGGAAAAAGAGGGGACACAGAAGGAAGTTCTGCCGGAGAAAAAACTCCATTTTGTAAAGTCTCATTTTGGAAAAGAGAGTAAGGAGGACGGGGAATAATGTTTGCGATATTAAAAAGAGAAGTAAAAGCTTACTTTCAGACGGTGACAGGATGGTTGTTTATTGCAGCAGTTCTTGTACTCTATGGACTATATTTTTATGTTTACAATCTGCGCGCAGGCTATCCTTATATTTCTTACTCACTGTCGGCGATCGCATTTATCATGCTGATCACGGTACCTGTGCTGACTATGCGCAGTTTTGCGGAGGAACGCCACAGCAGAACAGACCAGTTGATCCTGACTGCACCGGTATCTGTGGGAAAAGTAGTATTGGGAAAATATCTTGCAATGGCTTTTGTATTTACCATAGATATGGTGATCATTGCGATCACACCATTGCTGTTAATGTCCTACGGAACGATCCCATTAGGGGAATCCTATGCAGCAGTGCTTGGATTCTGGCTGTATGGCTGCGCCTGCATTGCCGTTGGTATGTTTATTTCCTCATTGACCGAAAGCCAGGTGATTTCCGCAGTTTTGACATTTGTTGCATTATTTGCCGGCTATATGATGGGAAGCATTTGTAATCTGATCTCAGAGAGCGGAAATCTTCTGACAAAAATTTTAGGCTGCTACGATTTTTATACGCCGCTTGATAACTTTATGAATGGAACACTGGATGTGGCGGGAATTGTCTATTACGTAACGATCATTGCATTACTTTTGTTCCTGACAGGGCAGTCCGTTCAGAAACGCCGCTGGAGCATCAGCTCCAAAAAAATATCGACAGGTGTATTTTCAATGGGAATGATCATTGCAATGGTGGCAGTGACCGTTGTTGTGAACCTGTTCGTGGCAGAACTTCCGGCAACATGGACATCCATTGATGTCACTTCAACGAAAATTTATTCCATCACAGACGATACGAAGGATTATCTGAAAAGTCTCGACGAGGATGTGACAATTTATGTGCTGGTGTCCGATGCATCAAAAGATACAAAGCTGGATGAGACATTACAGAGATATGAATCCCTGTCGAATCACATCAAAGTTTCCTATATCAATCCGGCTGCAAACCCGACTTTTGCTGCGCAGTATACAGACAGTTCTGTAACTTCAAACAGCATGATCGTTGTGAGCAGCGAGCGTTCCAGAGTTATTGATTACAATGATGTGTATACCTATAGTTATGATTACAGCAGTTATTCCAGAAGCATTGATGGATATGATGCAGAGGGACAGCTTACAAGTGCGATTCAGTATGTGACCATGGATTCCACAGAGCTTCCGGTGATCTATCAGGTATCCGGACATGGGGAAACAGCTTTATCAGGTGGATTTACAGAGGCAATTGAAAAAGCAAATATCACTTTATCTGACCTTGCATTATTAAAAGAGGATGCGGTTCCGGAAGATGCAGCAGCGTTGATCATTAATGGACCGACCACTGATTTTTCGGAGGATGATGCCAGCAAAGTGATCGATTATATCAATCAGGGTGGAAAAGTGCTGATCACCTGCAATTTCCAGGCACAGGGTCTGGAAAACTTCGAGTCGATCCTGTCAGCCTGCGGAATGGAGCGTGTTTCCGGCATTGTCATGGAAAATGATAAATCCTATTATTACAGCAATACACCGTATTACCTGCTTCCTGACGTAAATTCAAGTGCATATACAAGTTCCGTCAGCGGTTCATATATCTTTGCTCCATACAGCGAGGCAATCACCTATGGGGAAGATACAGATGATACAACTTATACAGCATTATTGGAGACGACAGATAAAGCAGTATCCAAGACAGATGCAGCAAATGCAACAACATCAGAGCTGGAAGAGGGAGATGTTGCAGGACCATTTGCGGTTGCAGTTGCCATGGAAAAAACAATCGATGAAGATACAGTCGCAAAAGTAGTGGTCGCCGGATCTGTGGAAATGTTTGCAGACAGTGCAGACCAGATCGTTTCCGGAAATAACAGCGCAATGTTTACAGATATCATTGCCCAGATGGTTGGCGATTCTGATCTTGCAACAAGTGTGATCCCGACAAAAGATTACACGCTCAGCGCCATCACGGTGGATGCAGCGGCAGGGATTCTGTATGGGCTTGGTCTGATGATCGTGCTTCCGGTCATTATGATGATTCTTGGAATTGTGATATGGGCATCAAGAAGAAAAAAATAAAACAATAGATGATAGAAAATCAAGATTGGAGACAGATAGAATATGAAAAAACAGAAAATCCAGTTTATTGTAATTCTGATCGTGCTGGCAGTGCTTATCGCTGCCACCTTCGGAATGAAATGGTATAACAAAAATAAAGAGGAAGAGAAAACAGCGGAAGAAGAGGCTTCTACCATTTATATTTCCAAAGTGGACGTTGACACGATCACAGCATTTTCTTATGAGGTTGACCATGTGACGTATACTTTTACAAAGGATGGGGATACATGGACCTATGACGGAGACACATCACTGGATATGGATGAAGAAGCGATCGACAGCATGCTTTCAACACTGTCATCGCTGACAGCAATAGAAGAGATCAGTGATTATACAGATCTGAAAGAGTTTGGATTTGACCAGCCGGAAGATCTGATATCCTACACAACAAGTGAAGGGTCTGTTTCTCTTTTTGTAGGAAATAAAAATGATACTTTGAATGCATACTATATTATTTCAGCTGATGGAGGAAGCATTTATCTGACAGAAACGTCTCTTGCGGATGCTTTTTCAAAAACGATTGAGGAGCTGACAGTCACAGAGGATACAGAAAGCACGGAGACTGTTGAGAACACAGAAGAATAAATAAGATAAAAGCAGAATCAGCACCTGACAGAAAATTTGTTCAGGTGCTGATTTTTTAATGCTCTGCAGTATCTTTCTCTTCGGAATTCTTTTTGATCAGCTTATAAATAAAACTGTATGCCCAGATCAAAACAGGGATGATCACAGAAGCATAAATAGATGTCATGAGCATGTTCATAAAATTTTCGCTGGCAGAAACTGCACAGACGATAGTAGAAATATAAAGTCCAGCCAGAATGATCACGCCGATGATTGCTAAAATTTGTTTTATTTTTTTCATATTTTGAATCCTTTCGGGAAAATTGTAATAAACTATGGTACAATCATCGTATAGGAAAAAAACAGTTTCGTCAATAAAATTGTAGAAGAAAAGGCAGGTAAATCGGGTGGCATATGAAAAGCTTTTGAATGAAATTTATGCGGCAGTATCATTGAAATATCTGTGGAAGGAATATGAGCCGTATTTTGTGAAAAGTGAATCACCGGACTGGATTAATCCAAACATGGATTTCGGGCTGGAAGTCAGTCAGGCACTTTTGCCGGATGACGGGCAGGAGGAGAGTTTTATCGAAAAATATCTTGGCTGCCGGAAAGAGGAACTACCTTCTTTGGCGTTTGATAAATATGGAGAGCGGTTGAATTTTTACAATGGAAGGTTTTGGGCGATTCTGCCAGATAATACTGTGCAGCAGGATTATCTTTCCAAGGCGAAATATCGTTTTGACCGCAAACTGGAAAAACTAAATGCAAATTATATCCATAAGCACTACAATGGTTTGTATCTTTTTCTACATCCGACCGACGAGAATGATATTGATGCAGGTGCACTGTTTGAATATATGAGATATACACAGGAAAAGAAAAAAATGCGATTTGACAGGGTATTTTTAAATTGTGTCAAAACCATTTATGTCTGCAATTACGAAAACAATACGATTGAGCCGATTGTGCTGCCGCCAAATGCGGAAAACTTTTTGAACACGGAGGCGGAGTACTTACGCAATTGCTGTGACTGGAAGGATGGGACAGCGCTGGAGATGAAGCGTGGCGATGAGAGCTTTTAAATGGGTGTAGAAATATGATTGGAGGAAAATAGAATGAACAGTATCTTTCACAGAGTAAGTATCAGAAAATATCAGGAAAAGAAAATTGAGCAGGAAAAAGTGGAACAACTGCTTCGAGCTGCAATGGCAGCGCCGTCTGCATGCAACCAGCAGCCGTGAGGAGCTGGCTCTTCCATTTCAATCATTCAGTCAAAAAGCAAAAGAGCAGGAAAAGTTAAAAGTTTACTTGACTTTCCCCACCCAGCCCCTTACAATAAACCTATCTTTTTTATCAAATCAAAGTTACAAAATAAGCTAACATAACAAAAAAATCCATCACCACATCGGTGGACCACTCAGCAGGAGAAAATGACAGACACAAATTTAGAACAGTAACTAAAAAATCCATACAAACAGTCTTGAAGAATCTTGAGGGGTTCTATATAATAAACATAGATCATTCGGAAAACCTGTTTGTATACCATAAAAGCAGGAGGTCAAATGACCAGGAAAAAACAAAAGACATTAGAGGAAAAGATAGAACAGGTTAAAAATTTCAGACCTATTGATGATACGTTTTTTGAAGTACTGGCAGATGATATTGGCGTATGTCAGGAGATGCTGCGTATCATTTTAGAAGATGAGAAACTCGTCGTAAAAGACGTTATCGTACAGAGCAGTGAGAGAAACCTGTATGGGCGATCTGTCCGTCTGGATGCACTCTGTATCCTTGGAAATGGAAAAAAGTGTAACGTGGAAGTGCAGCGATCTAACAAGGATCACCATTTAAAAAGAGTGCGGTTCAATGCATCGGTCATCACGGTGCGGGACTCGCAGACGGATGATAAATTTGAGGAGACGATCGATCTGATCGTTGTGTATATTTCCGAGTTCGATATCTTTAAACGTGGCAGGGTGATCTATCACGTGGACAGCGTGATCCGGGAAACACAGGAAAAAGTAGACGACGGATTAGAGCGTGTATTCGTCAATACCACTGTAAAAGACGAAACAAGCATCTCGGAATACATGGGCTGTTTTCAGCAGAAAGAGATAGACAATGCCAAATTTCCAAAATTAACCAACCGTGTGCACTATCTGAAACATGAAGAGGGAGGCGTAAACGCAGTGTGTGAAATAATGAGAAAATATTCAGATGAGGCGTATAAGCAGGGCGAGGAAGCCGGCAAAGAAATCGGCAAAGAAATCGGTCAACGGCAAGCCAACATCACCGCTATCAAAAACATGATTATCCGCTTTCATGCAACGAAGGAAGTCATTTTGGAAGATTATACCGAGTCCGAATACAACACCGCCATCGCCGAACTCCAAGCCAAAGCCAAATAACCACAGACAGAATCATCCATCACAGGGTCAGCTCGCCAGGAGCTGGCTCTGTGACGGAACGTATGCGTGGGAAGCAGTGTAAGAGCGAGAATATGAAAAATGTCTGAAAGAAAACAAAGTATTTGAATTCGGCGGCTTTGGAAATGAACTCAGACTATAACAGAAATTATAAAGTAGAACCACTCTAATAGAATGAGCAATCAGAATCGTTCTTTTAGAGTGCTTTTCTGCAAAAAAATAACTTTCGATTTCACGTAAGTTCATTGTGCTGGTTTATGTGGGGTGGTAAAATATATAAAAATTATATGGCATGAATTAATGGAAGAGAATGTTATGAAATAATAGTGAAAAAGAAATATTGATGTTCATAGATCACTAGTCAGTTTAGACAGATTATAGAAATTAGGAAAATGAGTTTGGACAGTTTTTTCGTTGAGAAGACGGTGCTTTTGATTTAAAAGTGACATGTATTGAAAAGGGAAAAACACAAGTGTAGCTTGCTGAAAAAATTGATATCATAAATAAGCAGAATGATATGGTGAATAAGATTTTCAGGCAGATGATGGAAACATTGGGGATATTGAATAAACATATACCAAAATAGACAAATGAGAAGGAGAAAAAATATGTTATTATTTTCAACAATTCTTGATATTGAAAAGTCTTTAACGAAAGATTCTTTTATAAAATTGGTTTTGGAATGGAATCAAGGAAGTCCTCATGAGAGTAATGTTATTAAAGGTATCAAGTGGAATGGTGAACATAATATCAGGTATGGCAATGAAAAATTGTGGATAGATATTGAGGAATATCGAAATAAAAATATTATTGCTGTTAGATTTGAGAAAATTGAAGAGGATGGAGCAGTCTGGGATACAGATTATGTTATGAATTTTCAAGATATGAAAATGTCAATTCGATTAGATCGTAGTTATCTTGAAGAGGCTTTAACGATTGATCCTAAATTTTCGACACCACATTTTATTACGTTGTTAATTGAGCGAGGGTATGTAAAGAAAGATGGATTGCTAGAAGTGTTGAAGAAGCCAGTATCTATAAATAATGATAATATTCAAATGCTTGCAGATATTATTAACGGAGAAACAACGTATAGATTACCAATTGTGTATATCTCAAAGACATATTATGATGATAATCCAGTTAATGTTGGCCTTTTAGCTAGTAAATTAAAGGGAGCGGCTCATGTTCTTGTTCAAGATAGCAATTGTACTAATAACAAGCTGAAGATATTGTGTAATGAAAAGAATGAGTACTATGGTGCTATAGGTATATATTTCCCAAGACAGGCAATGGGACGTAGACGCTATTTATATAGGCGTACAACAGGCATTGATAATCATTTGTTGGAAAAAGTTGTTCAAGTTGTTATTCAATATAGTAATTCGCAAATGATTGAAACATTATATACATGGCAGGGAGTTAATAATGCATTATTAAGAGATAGACTTTTTTGCCAAAAAGAAGAAAGAGCGCAGGCAGAAGAAGAGAGACGAAAAGCACTTTATGAGTTATTGCTACTGAAAGGAAATTTGGATAAGACGCAGGAAAAGATGCAGCAGGAAGCAATAAAAGATGCAAAAGCTGAAGCTGATAAAATTCTTGATAGTTTTGAAGAAGATATGTTAAAACTTCAGGAGCAGGTAGAGCAATTATCTCGTGTAAATGATGCTTTGACAAGTGAAAATTATGGACTTCGTTCGAAAATTAATACTGTTGATAGAGTGCCAGTGATTTTCTTAGGAGATGAAGAAGAGTTTTATGCTGAAGAAATCAAAGAAATGATTTTAGATGCTCTAGAAGAGGCATTAAAAGCAGCAACTCCCAAAACTAGAAGATATGATGTACTTCGTGATATTCTTGAGAAAAATGCATATAAAAGGATTCGTGATGAAAGAGAGAAAACCATAAAAAATATGTTCAAGGATTATAAGACTTTATCTGGAATAATGAGGCAGGAACTTAAAGATATTGGCTTTGAAATAACTGATGATGGAAAGCATTATCGTTTAACATATTATGGCGACGATAGATATAAAACAACTATTGCAAAAACAGGTAGTGATTGGAGAGAAGGAAAAAATATAGCAGCTACCATTTTAAAAAATATGATGTAAAAGCATTGAGCGACATTTGCAGATAAGATTTCTTATTTGGTAGGAGTATTTTTGCAATTCAAAGATAATAAATTTTGCAAAGAATGACAGGCTAAAACAAGTGACACTTTAAGTGTTGAAGTTGATTATTCCGTTAATAAAATATTTGCATTTATCCCACCTAAAAAAATCCTTTGAAAAACCCATCAATATTTGCTATAATAACAAATGCATCTATGCGTGATGCAAATATACTATAATTAGAAATCGAGGAATGTAACATGGCATTATTGGAACAGTGGCAGAAAGTTGCCTATAATGAGAAAGCAGATAGAGGTGAATTACAGAGATTCTGGCAGAGATACTTCCTTTTAGAGAAGGGCGTATACGAACAGCTTTTAACAAATCCGGATGAGAAAGTAGAAGGAACTGTAAAAGAGCTTGCAGAGAAGTACAACCTCAGTGTTATGGAGATGACAGGATTCTTAGACGGAATCAACGACAGCTTGGTAGAGGCTAATCCAATCGACACCATGGAAGAAGATACAAAAGTTAACCTTGTTTTTGACAAAGAAAAATTATACAAAAACATGGTTGACGCAAAGGCAGACTGGTTATATGAATTACCACAGTGGAAAGAGATTTTTGATGATGAGAAGAGAAGAGCTTTATTCTTAGAGCAGAAGAAATCCGGCACTGTTCATGTAGGCAAAAAAGTCGGACGTAACGATCCATGCCCATGCGGAAGCGGTAAGAAATACAAATACTGCTGCGGAAGATAGTCCGCCGTATCTGAACTGTAAAAAGTACTTTACAGATAGAAGAAAAGGGTATAGAATGACCCTAGTCAAAACGATGAAGAGAAGAGTAGCATAAGAAAAAGTCCCAGAGAGGAAGGCGTTTGGTGTGAGCATTCCGGCTAAGAATTATGTGAAGACCAGCTCTGAGTGACCCCAATCCGGTCCGGTGATACCGTTATCATCAAGAATGAGATTTCTCCAGAATGGACAGGCAGTAAGAAGTTTGATGTCTGATAGGATGGAGAGATGAAGATGGGTGGAACCACGATAAGTATATCGTCCCTGATATTGTAGGAATGCAGTATCAGGGATTTTTTATGTTGTACAGAGAATCGGAGATACTTCCTACAGAAACTTATTTTTATATAGCGAAAGGAAATGAAGAAAATGGTAGATTTTAAAGCAGACGAGAGACTGAATACTTTAAACCATTCCTGCGCACATGTGATGGCACAGGCAGTAAAACACTTATACCCACAGGCAAAGTTCTGGGTAGGACCAGTTGTAAAAGAAGGTTTCTATTATGATATTGACCTTGGCGATGATATCATCAACGACGAAGCAATTGCAGCAATCGAGAAAGAGATGAAGAAAGTCTGCAAAGAAGGCAAGAAGATTTACAGACGTGAGATTTCCAAAGCAGAAGCAATGGAAATGTTCAAAGATGATCCATACAAACTGGACTTAATTGAAGGTCTGGAAGATGGAAACATTTCTGTTTACGATCAGGGAGATTTCACGGATCTCTGCCGTGGACCTCACGTAGACAATACAAAGTTATGTAAGAACTTCAAACTTGTAAAATACTCTGGTGTATATTGGAAAGGTGATGCAAACAATCACGTAATGCAGCGTATTTACGGTGTATGTTTCCCGACACCGGAAGAGTTAGAGGAGCACTTAAAACTTCTTGAGGAAGCAAAAGACCGTGACCACAGAAAAATCGGTAAAGAGATGAATCTTTTCATGTCGGATGACCTTGTTGGACGTGGACTTCCAATGTTCCTTCCAAAAGGATACACAGTATGGCAGGAACTTGAAAATTATATCAAAGCAAAAGAGAGAAAACTTGGATATCTTCATGTTATGACACCTTGTGTTGGTACGGTTAATCTGTATAAAACATCCGGTCATTGGGATCATTACAAAGACAATATGTTCCCTGCAATGGAAGTGGAGGGAGAGTCCTTTGTTCTCCGTCCAATGAACTGCCCGCATCATATGATGATTTATGCAAACAGAATGCATTCCTACAAAGATCTTCCAATCCGTATCGGTGAGATCGCACATGACTTCCGTTTCGAAGCCAGCGGTACTTTAAAAGGTATCGAGAGAGGACGTCATTTCTGCCAGAACGACGCACATCTTTTCGTGACACCGGAACAGATTGAGTCAGAGTTCTCACAGGTTGTAGATCTGATTTTTGATACTTACAAGGATTTCAACATCACAGATTACCGTTGCGTGCTCTCCTTAAGAGATCCTGCTGATAAAGTAAAATATCATGATGACGATGAGATGTGGAACACAGCAGAGAATGCACTCCGAAAAGTATTAGATGACCTTGGAATCGACTACACAGAGGAAATCGGTGAGGCTGCATTCTACGGACCAAAACTTGACGTAAACGTAAAACCGGCAATCGGAAATGAATACACACTTTCCACCTGCCAGCTTGACTTCTGCTTACCAGAAAAATTCAATCTGACATACATTGACAAAGATGGCACAAAGAAAACACCGGTTGTTTTACACAGAGCAATCCTTGGTTCCCTTGACCGTTTCATGGCTTATATCTTAGAGGAAACAAAAGGAAATCTGCCACTCTGGTTAGCACCGGTTCAGGCAAGAATCATTCCGGTTAAAAATGAGGATGAAGAGTTGAATGCATACTCACATGAACTTCTCAGCTATCTGGATGAGAACGGTATCCGTGTGGAGATTGACGAGCGTGCCGAGAAACTTGGCTATCGTGTAAGAGCTGCACAGGTAGAGAAAGTTCCTTACCTCATCATTCTTGGCAAGAACGAAGTAAAAGACGGAACAGTAAGCTACAGACTTCATGGCGAACAGGCTACCACAACCGTTCCAAAAGAAGAGTTCCTTGCAATGTTAAAGGATGAGATCGCAACAAAGAAGATCAATCCTGCCGCATTAAAATAAAAATGAATAAAAATTGAAAGAAGGGCATATGTCAGAAAATTATGGCATATGCTCTTTTGCATATTTTTTTCAAAAATCGCCATACTAATCTAAGACAATTGCGAAACTCATGAAAATCTAAATTGAATTGTGAGAAATTGACAAAAAACATTGGGGAACCGTTGCGAGTGACACATAGCGAAAGCGTGTCTTGAATGTTTTTGTTAATTTTGAACAATTTAAAGAAGATTATGAGGAGTTTCACAATTGTCTGACAGATTTGAAGGAAAAGGAGAAAAAAGTATGGCATATTTGGATTGTTCAGTGAAAAGCTGCACCTACAATAATGAAGACGGCTGTTGCTGCAAAGGCGACATTCAGGTGGAGGGACGCGAAGCAACCGAAGCACAGAGCACCTGTTGCGGAAGTTTCAAAGACCGCGGAACAAACGGTGCAGCCTGTAACGCATTAAAAGATGTTTCCAAGGAAATCGACGTTGCGTGTGAGGCAACACACTGCCGTTTCAATGAAAATGAGAAATGTCACGCAGATCATATCGGTATTTCCGGTGCCGGAGCCTGCACCTGTGGAGAGACAGAGTGCGCAAGCTTCGAGTGCAACTGTAAATATGAATAATTAATACAGGTATGAAACTGGTCTGCACATGCTCCATTTGTGCAGACCATAAAAAAGCAGGATAAGAAAATTTACATCTGTAAAGCAGGATTCCAGTGCTTTAAAACACAAAAACTACACAAAAAGTTTACAAAGATACCCTTGTTTCTTTTGCCGCGGAGATGTAGTATGGGAGTTGGAAAAACAAAAAGATTCCTGTTTGGAGGCGGTACTTATGAGAAAAAAATCACATATTTCACTGGCACGTTACATTGTAAATAATATGGAAGACAATGATCTGAAAAAACATAAATTATCTTTTTACATCGGAAGTGTCCTGCCGGACATTAAGCCATCTTTCGTCTATAAGCGCCATGAGATGGACGGAACTTACCCGGATATCAGACGCCATATTGAGCGCCTTTCCGAGGGCAGGAAACTGGTGGAGAAGAAAAAAGGGCGCAAGTATTACATGGATCTTGGACAGATCAGCCACTATCTGGCAGACTATTTTACCTATCCTCACAATAAGATCTATCCGGGAAGTCTGAAGGATCACTGTTCTTACGAGGAGAAGTTAAAGCGGGATTTGCGGAGATATATCAGGACGGACGCTGCAAAACCGCATAAAGCAGATCATCTGGAATTTAACAGTGCCAGAAATCTTTGCGATTTTATCCAGAAATCCCATGATGATTATCTTGTGAGAAAGCATGATGTGGAGGATGATATCCATCACATTGTGGAGGTGAACTACAAGGCAATGGAGACAATGATACATTTACTCGCCGAGAAAAGGGCAGAATTCCGGTTAAAACATTCCTGAAAAATGAAAAACATACAAAAACGATAGGAAAACATACGAATCAAATATTAATTTTTTATGAACAGCGCATCCAAAGTCGAAAAATGGATGCGCTGTTTTTGTAGGAAATACGTGCAATTGTGAAAAAATCCGTTTGGAAATGTCGAATTTTGGAGAAAACTCATCACCTAATTCATTTGATTTTTGAATCTGCGGATAGTAATATGGAGAATATAAAAGAGAGGAAAAGAAAAAGGGGAAAAGAAAAAGGGACTATTCTCTGCTCCGGCAATTAGCAGAAATTTGAATTTGTAAAATTGCATTTTCCATTGAGGAAATCAGGAGGATTCATATGAGAAAGTTGAGTGAGTTACAGCAGGAAATCGAATCCGTTCGATTTGAACTGGATCAGGCACTTTTACGACAGGATAAGTTTGATAATTACTATCAAAAAAGTACAAAACTCGATCAGCTGATTGAAGAGTATATCGAGGAAACAGAAAGAAGTAAGTAGAGAAGAATGGAAAATAATGCCAAATCAGGAAATAACTGGTCTGGCATTATTTTTTTGCGCTAAAATATTGATTTTTTCTTAAGAATAGTCTAATATATGTTTAAAAGTGGTGGAAAGTGGTAGAGAATGGTTCGAAGTGGTGGCAAATGACCACAGAAATGGAAAATCAAGAGGAACCAGCTGCCGCACAAAGGCAGGTGATTGTGTCATGTTTATGGGAGAATACAACCACACAGTTGATCCAAAAGGCAGACTGATAGTTCCGGCAAAATTCAGAGAGCAGCTTGGCGATGAATTTGTAGTGACAAAGGGACTTGATGGATGCTTATTTGTGTATACGTCAGAAGAATGGCACAACATCGAAGAGAAATTCAGAAACATTTCCATGACTTCCAAGGATGCAAGAAAGTTTTCACGTTTCTTTTTTGCAGGAGCAGCTTCCTGTGAACTGGACAAGCAGGGAAGAATCCTTCTTCCACCAGTTTTAAGAGAATATGCAAATCTGACAAAAGATGTCGTTTTAGTCGGAGTCTTAAGCAGAGTGGAAATCTGGGACAAAGACAGATGGCAGGAGAATACATATGATGAAGATGAGATGGATGAGATTGCAGAACACATGGCAGATTTAGGGTTCAGCATCTGATCCACAGAGAATAAAAAAAGAGAGCCAGAGCAAAAGTCAGGCAGAGAGGATCACAATGGAATTTAATCATTATTCAGTATTACTAAATGAGACAATTGAAAATTTGAATATCAAGCCTGACGGAATCTATGTGGATGGAACACTTGGCGGTGGCGGACATGCTTACCAGGTGGCTTCACGGTTATCAGAAAAAGGCAGGCTGATCGGAATCGATCAGGACGCGGATGCAATCGCAGCCGCCGGAGAAAGATTAAAGGAATTTGGTGACAAGATCACCATTATCCGAAGCAATTACGCCAACATGAAAGAGGAACTTCACCGCATTGGCGTGGAAAAGGTGGATGGAATCGTGTTGGATCTTGGCGTATCTTCGTTTCAGTTAGATACACCGGAGCGTGGTTTTACTTATCGTGATGAGAATGCTCCACTTGATATGAGAATGGATGACAGACAGAGCCTGACTGCAAAAGATATTGTAAACGGATACAGTGAGATGGATCTTTACCGTATCATCCGTGATTATGGTGAGGACAAGTTCGCAAAAAATATTGCAAAACACATCGTGCAGGAGAGGGCGGAGAAACCGATCGAGACAACCGGAGAACTGACGGAGATCATCAGGGCTTCCATTCCAATGAAAGTTCAGGTGACCGGTGGACATCCGGCAAAAAGAACGTTTCAGGCAATCCGTATTGAGCTGAACAAAGAGTTAGAAGTACTGCAGAATAATCTGGATGATATGATCGACCTTTTGAATCCGGGTGGAAGAATCTGTATTATCACGTTCCATTCCTTAGAGGATCGAATTGTAAAGACGAATTTTAAACGAAATGAGAACCCATGTACCTGTCCAAGCGATTTTCCAGTGTGTGTATGTGGTAAAAAATCCAAGGGAAAGGTAGTCACAAGAAAACCGATTCTTCCTTCCGAGGAAGAATTAGAAGTGAACTCCCGTTCCAAGAGTGCAAAATTAAGAGTTTTTGAAAGGGTGTAGCAGATGCCGAACAGAACAGTAAATCACAACAATCGAAATAGAGCAGCATATCAGGTAGATGGCAACACCGTACGCCGTATGGAGGCGATGCCGGATTACCGCAAAGAGCGCAGAGACAGACAGGAGCGGGAACGCGAGGAAGAGCTGAGAAAACGCAGACGTGCCGCAGCCAGAAATCAGGCAAAAGCGCTTCGCATGAGCAAAAGTTATGTTGTATTCCTGACAATGGCAGTGACCGTATTTGGCATTTTCTGTGGAGCTTATATTAAGCTTCAGTCTGATGTGACTGCAAGAATGAAAAAAATAGCAAGCTTAGAGAGCCAGGTGACAGACCTTAAGGCTGACAATGACGAGGCTTACAAGAGAATTAATACCGCAGTAGATCTCGATGCGATCAAGGAGAAGGCAATCAATGAACTTGGTATGTTTTATGCAACACAGGATCAGATCGTCTACTACTCTGTAGATAAGACAGACTACATGAATCAGTATAATGAAATCCCGCAATAGGGGGATTTTCAGACAAAAAAATAATTCAGGTGGTAGAATGGCAAAAAGAAGACCGAAAAAGCCGATGTTAAAGTTTCCAAAGCGTATGCAGAAAAAAATGATCGTCATGTTTACGGTTGTTGCAGCGCTTATGATCGGACTCATCGGAAGACTGATGTATATTGAATACACCAGTGGAGAAAAATATGAGAAAATCGTTCTGGCACAGCAGGGCTATGACAGCCAGACAATTCCTTATCAGAGAGGTGACATTGTAGACGCAAAAGGAACTGTGCTGGCAACCAGTATCGCAGTTTATAATGTGATTCTGGACTGTTCCGTTTTAAATGATGATGAAAAATATGTGGAGCCGACGATCAATGCGCTTGTAAGCTGCTTCCCGGATCTGACGAGTGAACAGCTTTATTCTTATCTGAAAGACTCTCCGGACAGCAGATATATTGTGCTTGCCAAACGTTTATCCTATGATACGATCCAGCCTTTTGTGAATCTGCAGGAGGAGCGGGATGAAAAGGGAAAACTGGTTAATCCATATATCAAAGGTGTTTGGTTTGAAAAAGAGTACCAGAGACAATATCCATATGGAAAACTGGCAAGTTCTGTGATCGGGTTCACAACATCCGGTAACCTCGGAATTAATGGACTGGAAAATTATTATGATGACACGTTAAATGGAATTAACGGCAGACAGTATGGATATCTGAATTCAGACAGTAATTTTGAAAAAACGATCAAACCGGCAGTCAACGGCAATACGTTAGTGACAACGATCGATGCGACGATCCAGTCGGTGGTAGAGAAGAAAATACAGGAGTTTAATGAGGCCTATACAGATGGTTACAGAGAGGGTGAGGGCGGAGCAACAAGAATCGGCGTGCTCATCATGAAACCGGACAATGGCGATGTCCTTGCAATGGCACAGTATCCAAACTACGATCTGAGCAATCCATGGGATTTATCTGAGTATTATACACAGGAAGAGATCGATGCGATGGATGATGATGCGAGACTCGAAGCGTTAAATCAGTTGTGGCAGAACATATGTCTGACCTATACTTATGAGCCGGGATCAACGGCAAAACCATTTACGGTTGCAGCCGGGCTTGAGACAGGAACACTGTCGACCAATGATACCTTTTTCTGTGATGGAGCCGAACAGCTCAGCGGATTTACCGTAAAATGTGTTGCCTATAGAAAAGGTGGACACGGAATGCAGACTTTGGAACAGACATTGATGAATTCCTGTAATGATGCCCTGATGCAGATGTCCTACCGGATCGGGGCAGAGAATTTCACGGAGTACCAGCAGATTTTTGGATTTGGACAGAAAACGAACATTGATCTTCCGGGAGAATCGAGAACAGATTCCCTGATTTACACATTGGATACAACATCACAGCTGAGTCTTGCAACCAATGCTTTCGGACAGAACTTTAATACCACGATGATCCAACTTGGAACTGCTTTCTGTTCTCTGGTCAATGGCGGTAAGTTATATCAGCCGAGAGTGGTAAGCAAGATCACGGATCAGAATGGAAATACGATTCAGGATATTTCTCCGACGTTGCTGCGTGAAACTGTATCTAAGACAACAAGTGATACATTAAAACAATACATGTACTCGACCGTGACATCCGGTACCGGAAATACGGCAAAAGTAGACGGTTACTCCATGGGAGGTAAAACCGGAACGGCACAGAAAGTGCCGCGTGATGGTGTGAACTATCTGGTTTCTTTTATCGGTTTTGCACCGGTGGACGATCCTCAGTTAATGATCTACTGTTTTGTGGATGAGCCGAACTCGCAGGATCAGCCACACAGCACATTTGCACAGAATATTGTGAGGGAGATTTTAGAAGAAGTACTTCCTTATATGAATATTTATCCGGATGAGGAGACGACAGGCTTACATTCTGGGTGGGATATTACCGGAACGGATACAGGCGCAGCCGCTGTGACAGACCGTGTGACAGGAAATATTCCGGAGGAAGAACCGGAAGGAACGGATGATGTGCCGGATACCATGGAGGATATTCCGGGAGCCGGGGAAAACAACGAAGAAAACGCCGAAAATGATGGTGTAAATGCCGAAGAAGCAGGAACAACGTCCGATAACAGTGAATAAAAACATAACCTCATAAAAGTTGGAATAAAATGCAAGGAAGACTTTTATGAGGTTTTTGTTTTATGTATCGGAATAAGACCTTTAACCGCAAAAAGGTAATGATCGTATTCGTGTCAGTTTTTTTTATTATGATGTTTCTGATCGGAAGACTGGTATATCTTATGATCTTCTGCTCCGAATATTATGGAAATAAAGCGGAGAATCTTCATGAGAGGGAGCGAGATATTAAGGCGGCACGGGGAAAACTTTTGGATGCAAACGGCACAGTGCTTGCCACAAACAAATCTGTGTGCACGATCTCCGTGATCCATAACCAGATGGAAGAACCCGAGAAAGTCATTGAGATGCTTGTGAGAGAACTTGGTATTCCGGAAGAGACTGCGAGAAAGCGCGTGGAGAAAGTCAGTTCCATCGAGCGTGTGAAAACAAATGTCGCAAAGGAGACCGGGGATGCAATCAGAGCCTATGGACTCTCCGGAGTGAAAGTGGATGAGGATTATAAACGATATTACCCTTATGGGACGCTCGCTTCCAAAGTGCTTGGATTTACCGGAGCTGACAATCAGGGCATTTTGGGACTTGAGGTAAAGTATGATGAATATCTTCAGGGAACCAACGGGAAAATCCTCACGTTAACCGATGCAAGGGGAATAGAGATCGAGAATGCCGGGGAGAGCAGATTAGAACCTGTGAACGGTTATGATCTTTGCTTATCCTTAGACCGCAATATTCAGATGTACTGTGAGCAGGCGGCAAAAAAGGTCTGCACAAAAAAGTCAGCGGACAGTGTTTCCGTGATCGTGATGAACCCGCAGAACGGCGAACTTATGGCGATGGTGAATTATCCTGAATTTGACCTGAACGATCCGTTTACGCTGGTTGGAGACACCGGAGAATCCGTGTCAGCGGAAGAAAAACAGAATCTGTTGAATAAAATGTGGCGAAACCAGTGTATCAGTGATACCTACGAGCCGGGTTCCACATTTAAGATTATTACGGCAGCGGCAGCGCTAGAAGAGGGAGTGGTAAAACTGGACGATGCATTTTTCTGTCCGGGTTATAAAATTGTGGAGGACAGAAGAATCCGGTGTGCGAGAACGACAGGACACGGGGCGGAAACATTCGAGACAGGGATCATGAACTCCTGCAACCCGGTTTTTATGGAACTTGGCGAGCGGTTAGGCGCGGAGAACTTTGTCGGTTACTTCAAACAGTTCGGGCTGTTATCCAAAACGAATATTGATCTTCCGGGGGAAGCGGGAACGATCATGCATAAGACGGAAAATATTGGACCGGTGGAACTTGCGACAATCTCGTTTGGGCAGTCGTTTCAGATTACCCCCATCCAGCTTGTCACGACGGTATCTTCTATTATTAATGGGGGAACGCGCGTGACACCACATTTTGGCGTAAGCGTGCAGGATGCGGACGGAAATACAGTAAAAACGTTCTCCTATGAAACGCATGAGAATATCTGCACAGCAGAAACTTCGGAAACGATGCGCTATCTGCTGGAGAAAGTGGTGTCAGAGGGAACCGGAAAAAATGCCAAAATTGAGGGCTTTTCCATCGGCGGAAAGACAGCAACCTCACAGACACTTCCAAGAAGCGACCATAAATACATTTCATCGTTTCTCGGATTTGCGCCCGCTGACAATCCGCAGGTGCTTGTGCTTGTTGTCATTAACAATCCGCAGGGGATTTATTACGGCGGAACGATCGCTGCTCCTGTGGCGAAGGAAATATTCGAAAACATTTTGCCTTACCTTGATAAATGAGATGAAATAACGTATACTAGTTAGGCGAATTGAACGTTAGAAAAAATACAAGAGGTGTTTAGTCATGGATTATGAAATAGTGATACCAGTTTTGATTTCTTTTGCAATCAGTGCAATTTTAGGACCGATCGTGATCCCCTTTTTGAAACGGTTAAAGGTGGGGCAGACGGAGCGTAAAGAGTTGGAATCCCATTTGAAGAAAAATGGAACCCCGACTATGGGTGGACTTATGATACTGGCAAGTATTATCATTACTTCCCTGTTTTATGTCAAAGATTATCCGAGAATTATCCCAATCCTTTTTATGACCGTAGGATTCGGTGTGATCGGTTTTCTGGATGATTATCTGAAGGTAGTGCTCCGCAGATCTGACGGACTGCTCCCGTGGCAGAAGATGATCTTACAGTTTATTGTGACAACAGTATTTGCAGTTTACATGGTGCGTTATTCCGGAATTGAACTTACTATGTTGATCCCATTTTCCGGCGGAAAGTACTTAAATATCGGATGGCTTGCGATTCCATTACTTTATTTTGCAGTGATCGGAACCGTAAACGGTGTGAATTTTACCGATGGTGTGGATGGCCTTGTGTCAAGTGTTACCATTATGGTTGCGACCTTTTTCTCCGTTGTGGCAATCGGAACGAATGCAGGGATTGCACCAATCACCTGTGCAGTAGCAGGAGCCCTGCTTGGATTCTTATTATTTAATGTGTATCCGGCAAGTGTTTTCATGGGAGATACCGGTTCCCTGGCACTGGGCGGCTTTGTTGTGGCAACTGCCTATATGCTCCAGATGCCATTATATATCCTGATCGTTGGACTGATTTATCTGGCAGAAGTCATATCTGTTATGGTTCAGGTTACTTATTTTAAATACACTAAGAAAAAAACAGGTGTTGGAAAGCGGATTTTCAGAATGGCTCCGCTCCATCATCATTTTGAGCTTGGTGGATGGTCAGAGACGAGAGTTGTCGCAGTGTTTGCAATCGTGACAGCACTGCTTTGCATGCTTGCATTATTAGGCTTATAAATCGCATTGGAAAATTGCAAAATGACCTGCCGGATTCGGACAGGAGATTGGAAGGATAAGACGATGAATTTAGAAGGAAAAAGAGTGTTAGTAGTAGGTTCTGGAAAAAGCGGAGTTGCAGCCGCAGAACTGCTCAGAAAAAAAGGAATCACATTTGTGCTTTTTGATGGAAATAAAGATTTAGATGTGACAGCATTGATCGATAAAAATCCGGTATTTGCCGGAGCAGAGATCCTTTTGGGAGAACTTGCACCGGAAGATATGGCGCGCATTGATCTTGTTGTGTTAAGTCCGGGCGTGCCGACAGACCTTCCGATGGTCAATGAACTTCGAAACAGACAGATTCCAATCTGGGGCGAGATCGAACTTGCCTATCATTTTGCAAAAGGAAGAATTATTGCAATTACCGGAACAAACGGAAAAACTACGACAACTTCGCTTGTGGGTGAGATCATGGCGAATTATTTCGATGATGTGAAAGTGGTCGGCAATATTGGAATCCCATACACATCGGTAGCGGCAGACACGACAGAGGATACTGTGACAGTCGCAGAGATCAGCAGCTTCCAGTTAGAGACAACACATGAGTTTGCGCCGGAAGTGACAGCTATTTTAAATATCACACCGGATCATCTGAACCGTCATCATACGATGGAATGTTATATCGAGACAAAAGAGAGCATTACAAAGAATCAGACCGCCGGGGATACCTGTGTGTTGAATTATGAGGATGAAGTGCTGCGCAGGTTTGGCGGGACACTTCAGACAAAAGTTGTATTTTTCAGCAGCAAGCGCAGACTGGAAAAGGGACTTTATCTGGACGGAGAAGATATTTTTTATGCAGACGGCACAACGGACACAAAAGTGATCAACGTAAACGAGCTGAATATTTTAGGAAAACACAATTATGAGAATGTCATGGCGGCGGTCGGAATGTCGGTAAGCTTTGGCGTACCGATGGATAAAATTGTGGAAGTGCTGAAACGTTTCCAGGCAGTCGAGCATAGAATTGAGTATGTGACAGAAAAACGCGGCGTGAAGTTTTACAATGATTCCAAGGGAACAAACCCGGATGCGGCAATCCAGGGAATCCGCGCGATGAACCGTCCGACACTGTTGATCGGTGGAGGTTATGACAAACAGTCTGAATATGATGAGTGGATTGAGAGTTTTGACGGCAAGGTGAAGAAACTCGTGCTGATCGGTCAGACGAAGGAAAAGATTGCGGAATGTGCGAAGAAACATGGCTTTGAGGATGTCATACTCTGTGATACATTTGAGGAGGCAATTGACACCTGTTATGCAAACGCAGTGAGCGGGGATGCGGTATTGCTTTCCCCTGCATGTGCAAGCTGGGGCATGTTCGCAAACTATGAGGAGCGCGGACGCATTTTTAAGGAATACGTGCGCAATCTGGCAGAATAAAAAATGTCAGGCATAATGGCATGACGTGCAGTAAATAAGAAATGAGGAATTGGAATGGCAAGAGGTCAGCAGACGGAAAAGAAAAAAAAGCCAATTAAATATTTCGATTACAGTCTTTTGTTTCTGATCATTTTTCTTTTGTGTTTTGGATTGGTCATGTTGTACAGTACCAGTTCCTATGCAGGTTCCAATAAGTTTGGGGATGCTTCCTATTTTGTAAAAAAACAGTTGTTTGCAACAGGACTGGGGATCGTGGGTATGTATATCGTATCTAAGATCCCATATCGGTTCTGGATGAAGGTGAGTTCCATGGCGTATCTGGCAGCTATCGTGCTCTGTACCGCCGTTATTTTTATTGGTACAGAGGCAAACGGTCAGGCGAGATGGTTAAAAATCGGGCCGTTATCTTTCCAGCCGTCAGAGTTTGCCAAGTTTGCGGTTATTATTTTTCTGGCAACGGTTATTTATAAGACACCACAGAAGATGGGAGAGTTCATGAGTCTTGTCAAGATTATGGCCATTGTGCTCCCAATCGTTGCGGTGGTCGCCTACAATAACTTAAGTACAGCGATCATTATACTTGGAATTGCAGTATGTATGTTGTTTGTTGCCAGTCCGAAGTATTCCCACTTTGTGTTGATGGCAGCGGCAGTCGGTGTGGTAGGTGTTGTTTTCATCAGTTTTGAGGCATACCGGATGGATCGTATCAAGATCTGGCTGAATCCGGAAGCCTACGAGAAGGGTTATCAGACCTTACAGGGACTGTATGCGATCGGTTCCGGCGGTTTATTTGGAAAAGGGCTTGGCGAGAGTATGCAGAAGCTGGGATTTATTCCTGAGGCGCAGAATGATATGATTTTCTCTGTTATCTGTGAGGAACTTGGACTTTTTGGCGCGGTGTGCGTGATCTTATTGTTTCTGCTGATGATCTGGAGATTTATGATCATTGCCAATAATGCGTCAGACCTTTATGGGGCGCTGGTCGTGGTTGGTATTATGGCGCATTTGTCCATCCAGGTTATTTTAAATATTGCGGTTGTGACCAATACGATCCCGAATACCGGTATTTCACTGCCGTTTATCAGTTATGGAGGTACTTCGGTTTTATTCCTGCTTGCAGAGATGGGGCTTGCGCTTTCCGTGGCAAAGGGAATTAAATTTGAGGTTAATTAAATATGATAAAAGAAGAGAGAAGAAGAAAAAAGCGCAGAAAGATAGGATTGTACATCCTGTTGATATTGATTCTGCTTATCGCAGCGGGCGTTTTCATTGTCATGAATGTTTTTACCGTGGAAAACGTTGTCGTGGAGGGAAATGAACTGTACAGCTCCACACAGATTGAAAACATGGTGCTGAATGATGAATATTCCTGGAATTCCCTGTATGTAGATCTGAAATACAGATTTGTGGATATCGGGGAAGTTCCGTTTGTAGATACGATGGAGGTTTCACTGGACAATCCCCATACCGTACATATTAAAGTTTACGAAAAAGGAATGCTCGGCTATCTTTATATTAATTCCATTGGTCAGAATGCTTATTTTGACAAAGATGGATTTGTAGTCGAGACATCTACGGAAGTGATTGACGGTGTGCCAAAGATCACAGGAATCTCCTGTGAGGAAGTGGTACTTTATGAGAAACTGCAATTAGAGAACAGTGATATTTTGCGGGATTTACTGAACCTGACACAGACTTTGAAAAAATATAATCTGCTCCCGGATGAGATCCAGTATGACAGTAACATGGAGCCGGTGCTTTACTATGGAACAATTCAGGTGAAAATTGGTTCTGAGGACAACCTGTCGCAGAAAGTTGTGAGGTTATCCATTATTTTGCCACAGCTTGACGGACTTAGCGGCACACTCCATTTAGAGACATGGACACCGGAGACGACCGACATTATCTGGGACAGGGCAGAAGAACAATCGGAAACAGAAGAGGAGACGACAGAAGAGCCTTCTGAGGAGCCGTCGGCAGATACACCAGCGGAAGAACAACCTGCACAGGATGTGCCGGCAGAGAATACACCGGCCGAAGAGCAGCAGCCAGCCGAAAATACACCGGCGGAGGATATGCCGCCAGTGGAACAATAAAAACCGTAAAAAAACTTGATTTTTTTTGAAAAAGCGGTTGATTTGTTGTAGGAAAAATTATATTATAGTTTATAAGAGTTAAAAAACGCAAAATATAGTATGATTTCGAGAGTAGATAACTAAACAAAGTAGAAATGGGCTTGTCTGGTTATCATATTTGACATAAATATAGGGAGATATGAAGGAGGAACTACCTTGCTGGAAATTAGAACAACAGAAGCAGATGCCAGTGCAAAAATTATCGTGATCGGAGTTGGAGGAGCTGGTAATAATGCTGTAAATAGAATGATCGATGAAAATATTGGCGGTGTTGAGTTTATTGGTATCAACACAGATAAGCAGGCATTACAGTTATGTAAGGCACCGACATTGATCCAGATTGGTGAGAAGCTTACCAAAGGACTTGGTGCAGGAGCACAGCCTGAGGTTGGACAGAAAGCAGCGGAAGAGAGCGCAGAGGAGTTATCAGCTGCAGTGAAAGGTGCAGACATGGTTTTCGTTACCTGTGGTATGGGTGGTGGAACCGGTACAGGTGCCGCACCAGTCGTTGCCAAGATTGCAAAAGAGCAGGGAATCTTAACGGTAGGTGTTGTTACAAAACCTTTCAAATTTGAAGCAAAACAGCGTATGTTGAACGCAACCGGTGGTATTGAACGTTTAAAAGAGAGCGTAGATACACTGATTGTCATTCCAAATGATAAATTATTAGAGATCGTAGACAGACGTACTACAATGCCGGATGCATTGAAGAAGGCAGATGAAGTATTACAGCAGGCAGTACAGGGAATCACAGACCTTATCAATTTACCTGCACTCATTAACCTTGACTTTGCGGATGTTTCCACCGTTATGAAGGACAAGGGACTTGCACATATCGGTATTGGTTCTGCCAAGGGAGACGACAAGGCGATCGAAGCTGTAAAACTTGCAGTTGCCAGCCCATTGCTTGAGACAACTATTAACGGTGCAACACACGTTATTATTAATATTTCCGGAGATATCTCCTTAATGGATGCAAATGATGCAGCAAGCTATGTACAGGATCTTGCAGGAGATGATGCCAATATTATCTTCGGTGCGAAGTTTGATGAGTCTATGACAGATGAGGCAACCATTACGGTTATTGCAACAGGACTTGAGACTGCCGGTGCAAACGCAGCAAGCAAAATTGTTCCTAAGATGCAGTATCAGAACATGGGAACTGTTCCAAGACCAACAGCACCTGTAACACCAAGACCAGCAGCACAGGCTGGTTATACAACTCCGGTACAGCCAAACCCGGCACCAACTTTCTCTGGTATTCAGAAACCACGCCAGCCAGAAAGCTCTGTACAGCAGATGGATATCAAGATTCCGGATTTCCTTAAGAATTCCAGAAGATAATTACATAAGAAGATGACAGGATCGTTACATGAAGATCATAAGGTTTTCGTGTAACGGTCTTTTTTTGTCAGAAAAACTGGATGAACTTCTGAAAGTAGAGGGAGTGTTTTGACAAAAAAGATGGTTCTAAAAAAATATAATGTGACTATGGAGAAGGAAAAGGAGGGAGTGGTTCCAAATATATATTTTTTATGCAGATGTCTATCTGTTACAGAATCTGTGGATGGATTTTATTGCGCTTGCGGGCGCAAATTGTCTTTTGCGGCGCAGGGTAAAGGGAAGAAGACTGTGGTTTATTGCATTTCTGTCATCCATAGGAACTCTGATCATTACATTGACCGTTACGGAGCCTTTTTGCAGGGCGATTCTGATTCACTTCCTGCTCAATACAGGAATGGTTGTTCTGTGTTTTGGAAAAAGTTCGTGGCGTGAGTTTTTGGAAAACTGGGCAGTCATTTATCTGATGGTCATTTTCCTTGGCGGGGTTATGGAATTATTGAGAAGCAGTGCAACAGGAATGACATTTTTCTGGATTCAGGCGGTCATTGCGGCACTGGTTCTGTCGGTTGTCACATGGTATCTGGGACGTAGAAAACAGTTTGGAAATCAGCTTTTTCCAGTGACATTGGTGCATCGGGGGCATGCGATGGAAACTATGGGATACTGGGACAGTGGAAATCAGTTGAGAGATCCATATAATCATAGACCAGTATGTATTTTAAGTAAAAAAGTGGCCGCAAAGATCTTAAATCCGAAAAAGGACAGGGTACATTTTATCCCTTATTGTTCCCTGGGGCAGAAGGAGGGGCTTTTGCCGGTGACAGAGATCACATGCATAAAAATTCAGAATGGAAGGCACGAAGTCGAGATAAGACCGGCAACGGTTGGAATTGCAAATGAAGGATTATTGGAAGGAAAAGAATATGATATGATTCTTCATGCATCTATGCTGGAGTGTCAGGAAAGAGGAACAAAACATGATCATGAGACTTGTACTGCCAAGATATGAAAAGGTTCATTTTCTGTCCGGGATTTGCAGCCTTTTTTTGCGAAAGGAAGATGAGGTGCACTATATCGGAGGTGCAGAGATCCTGCCACCGCCGTTGGAGGGAGAGCGGGAGGCATACTGTATCCGCATGCTCGATGGCGTGCATGCAGAGCGGGCGAGAAAGGAGCTGATCGAACACAATCTGCGGCTGGTCGTATACATAGCAAAAAAGTTTGATAACACAGGGGTCGGAGTGGAGGATCTTATCTCCATAGGGACGATCGGTCTTATCAAAGGGATCAATACCTTTAATCCGGACAAAAATATTAAATTGGCCACTTACGCATCGCGCTGCATTGAAAATGAGATTTTAATGTATCTGAGGAGAAACAGCAAGACAAAACTGGAGGTGTCCATCGATGAACCGTTAAATGTGGACTGGGATGGAAATGAACTGCTCTTATCGGATATTCTGGGGACGGATGAGGATGTCGTGGGGAAAGACATGGAAACGGATGTAGAGCGGAAACTGTTAAAGACTGCGATCGAAAAGCTGTCCGGAAGGGAACGGATGATCATCGAACTGAGGTTCGGACTGAATACTTCTGACGGGGAGGAGAAGACACAGAAAGAGGTGGCAGATATGCTTGGAATCTCCCAGTCCTATATCTCAAGACTTGAGAAAAAAATTATGGGAAGATTGAAAAAAGAAATTGTACGATTTGAATAACAGGAGTATAATTGTGTTATAAATTAAAGGAGAAGTCGAACTATTTGACAATGGGAACAGACAGTGGACAGATGAGACAACATGCAGCAGATGACTGCATGGGGATCAGATGAAAACGGACTGGAATTTACAGACAGGGGGAAGGACAGATGCAGATAGAATTTTTGGGTGCAGCGCATGAGGTGACAGGAAGCTGTCATTATGTAACATTCGGGGATAAACATGTATTGGTGGATTGTGGTATGGAGCAGGGACCGGATCTGTATGTGAATCAGGAGATTCCGGTGAATGCAGCAGCGGTGGATTATGTGTTCGTGACACACGCACACATTGATCATTCCGGTCTGCTGCCGCTATTGTATAATCATGGATTCCGGGGACAGATTTTTGCGACAGAGGCAACAACGCAACTCTGTAATATCATGTTAAAAGACAGCGCACATATCCAGATGTTTGAGGCAGAATGGAGAAACCGGAAAGCAAAACGGGCCGGAAAACCGGAAGTGGTACCAATGTACGATATGAATGACGCAATGGGGGTGCTGACACACTTTGTGCCGTGTGAATATAACAGCATTGTGGAGATCTGTGACGGATTAAAGGTACGGTTTGTGGACGCAGGACATCTGCTTGGCTCGTCCAGCATTGAGATGTGGATCAGAGAGGACGATGAAGAAGCCAAAGTTGTATTTTCGGGGGATATCGGAAGCGGCAATCGTCCACTGATCAAAAATCCGCAGTATATCAAAGACGCGGATTATGTTGTAATGGAGTCCACGTACGGTGACAAAGAGCATGAGACGCCGCCGGATTATGCAGCCGCACTTGCAGGGGTATTGAAGGATACATTTACAAGGGGTGGAAATCTTGTGATTCCCGCATTTTCCGTGGGAAGAACGCAGGAGATGCTTTACTTTATCCGAAGGATCAAGACGGAACATCTGTTGCCGGAGTTTGAAAATTTCCCGGTGTTTGTCGATAGTCCGCTGGCAGTGGAGGCAACTACGATCTTTAATAAGAACGTGGAGGACTGTTTCAGCGAGGAAGCGTTGGATCTTGTGCATCAGGGAATTAACCCAATCGGTTTTCCGGGACTGCGCATGGCAATCACGAGTGATGAATCCAAGATGATCAATTTCGACGAGCAGCCGAAAGTTATTATTTCCGCATCCGGTATGTGTGAGGCAGGACGTATCCGCCACCATTTAAAACACAACCTCTGGCGAAAGGATTCCACGATTTTATTTGTTGGTTATCAGGTTCCCGGAACACTTGGAAATTCTCTTTTAAATGGGGCAAAGCAGGTAAAGCTTTTTGGTGAGACCATCGAGGTACATGCGAAGATTGAGAATCTTCCGGGAATCAGCGGTCACGCAGACCGGAATAATCTGACAAAGTGGATTGGGGCATTTGAGACACCACCGAAAAAAGTGTTTATTGTACATGGGGACGACAAAGTGACGGAGAATTTTGCGGCGCATGTGCATGAAGTATATGGGTATGACACGTATGCACCATATAGCGGCGATACGTTTGATCTTGTGACGGGAGAGCAGATTGCGGACGGAAGCAGAGAGATGATCGAGAAGAAGAAAAATGGATCATCAAAAGCTTCCAGCAACGTATTTGCAAGACTTCTTGCGGCAGGACAGAGGCTGCTTGAGGTTATTAATAAGTGCGAGGGTCTGCCGAACAAGGAACTTGCAAAATTTGCAGATCAGATTAATGCATTATGTGATAAATGGTCGAGATAATATTATAGGGTAAGATATTGGCGGATGGTTTTCAATGCAGACTTTTCCAGACGGCTGACCTGTGCCTGGGAAATATGGATCTCATCCGCCACTTCCATCTGTGTTTTTCCTTCAAAAAAGCGGAGGTTGATAATGAAGTTTTCGCGTTCTGACAGGTGGTTCATGGCATCACTTAGAGAGAGCTTTTCCACCCAGTTTTCTTCTTTATTTTTCTTATCACTGATCTGATCCATGACATAGAGGGTATCGCCCCCATCGGTGTAGACCGGATCATAGAGGCTTACCGGACTCTGGATCGCATCCAGTGCGTATAAAATGTCTTCTGCGGCAACCCCGGATTCCGCTGCGATCTCCTGCAGGGTAGGTTCCTTAAATGAATTTCTGGACAGAACTTCCTTGGCATGGATCGCTTTGTAGGCAGTGTCGCGGAGGGAGCGGCTCACACGGATACTGTTGTTGTCACGCAGATATCTGCGGATCTCCCCGATGATCATCGGTACCGCATAAGTGGAAAATTTTACCTGTAGATCAGGATTAAAGTTGTCAATGGATTTGATCAGTCCGATACAGCCGATCTGGAACAGATCATCAAGATTTTCATGGCTGCCGGAGAACCGCTTGATCACACTTAACACAAGGCGCAGGTTGCCTTTGATATACATCTCTCTGGCTTCCTGATCGCCCTGCCGGATCCGTGCAAACAGGGCTTCTTTTTCGGTTTCTTTTAAAATTGGGAGTTTGGCGGTATTGACGCCACAGATTTCTACTTTATATGCAGGCATGTTGCTATCCTCCGGTCTTTTCTAAAATCAGGATCAGCTCCGAGGTCTGTCGATGTCGGATGCTATTAATGAGGATGTGGCATTTAAGAAAAAATTATACAGAAAGAAACTTTTTTTTATTGGAAAAAAATGCTATACTATACACGGTAAGTAAATCGTTTCAGTAGAGACGGATTGCTTAAAAAAAGCAGAATCAAATGGGATACGAAGAATACAACAAGAGGCTGGTGCATATATGAAAGATTTGATCGATGAGAAGAACAGACAGGAAAAAATGAAAAGAAGTATCATAAAATACTGGAATGTTTCCTATGGTTCCCCGGAAGCAATTGGCGGCGAAGAGGAAGAAAAAGAGCGGGAACATGCCGCCGGCATATATCCACAGGAAAATCATGTCTATGACGAAGAGTCAGAGTTAAAACAGGCAGAGATCGAGGCAATCGACGAGGTGTCACAGACAAAAATCCAACAGATCCTGCATGAGAAAGATGACAGATTACAGAACCTGATCGAACATGAGCAGCATGAGGGATAGGAATCCTGAAGCTGTTTTGGCAGGGTTGCGGGCAGATGCACATTTTGTAGTCTGCCACATAATGTAATAGTAAGAACAGGCGATGGTGGGATCGTTTTGGTTACATTAAAAAAGTATCACGGTCTTGGGAATGATTATCTGATCTATGATCCGAATCAGAACCGTGAATTATTACAGGAACGGCAGATACAGCTGTTGTGCAGGCGCAATACCGGAGTGGGAGCAGACGGTATTTTATCTGGGCCTGTGTTTGAAAATGAAAAAATAAAAGTACGTATTTTTAATCCGGATGGAAGTGAAGCTGAGAGAAGCGGCAACGGCATCCGGATTTTTTCAAAGTATTTGAAAGATGCCGGATATGTGAAAGAGAAGTGTTATGAGCTCTGGACAAAGGCAGGATCGGTACAGGTGGAGTTTTTAGACGAGGATGCATCGCATATGAAAGTCGATATGGGATACGCCGCGTTTGGGGCAGACAGTATCCATGCGGTAGGATTTGAGGGAGATATGATCAATGAATCCGTTTTCTTCTGTGATAATTTTTACAATATCACCTGTGTGTCTATGGGAAACCCAAACTGTGTCGTGATGATGGAAGAAATCAGCAAGAATAAAGCGTTGCATTTAGGACCATATGTGGAAAATTCAAAATATTTTCCAAACCGGATCAATATGCAGCTCTGTCACGTAGTTGACCGGGAAAATATTCAGATTGAAATCTATGAGCGGGGAGCCGGGTACACATATGCGTCAGGCACGGGAGCCTGTGCGGCGGCATCTGCAGCACATAAACTCGGACTGGTGGGAAAACGTGTGCAGGTTCATATGCAGGGCGGAGATCTGCTTGTGGAATTTGCAGAGGACGACCGCGTGTTTATGACAGGACCTGTGGTTTATATCGGAAGTATTACGCTGGCGGAAAATTTTTTTGCTTAAATTGGAAAATTTCTTGGTGTTATGAATACCGCACAGCAGCAGGGAATATGGGAACATATGGAAACCATTATAAAAAAGTCTTGCAATTGCAGGCAGAATATGATAGTTTATAAATCGTTGTGTGAGGAACACAACGATTTTTTCATGCAGAGGTACAATTCTGCAAAAACAAACGTCAGTTCGGAACCTTCCTGACGAAAAACAAAACTAAAGGAGAAAAACATATGAGAAACAAAAAGGTATTATTTCTTACCCAGGCTGCAGTGATCGCAGCGATCTACGTTGTGCTGACTATTTTTATCAGTGCATTTAACTTAGCTTCCGGTGCCATTCAGGTACGAATTTCCGAAGCACTTACCATTTTACCATTTTTTACACCGGCAGCGATTCCGGGACTGGCGATCGGGTGTCTGTTGAGCAATCTGCTGACAGGGGCAGCGGTTTATGATGTCGTGTTCGGAAGCCTTGCAACATTACTCGGTGCAGTCGGAACATATTTACTGCGGAAACATAAGTTTTTGTGCACGCTTCCTCCGGTGATCGCAAATATGGTGATCATTCCATTTGTATTGCGCTACGGATACGGACTTGCGATGGAAGTCGGTGGACATGATCTTGCGATTCCTTTTTACATGCTGACTGTCGGCGCAGGAGAAGTGATCTGCTGCTGTATTCTTGGTTCTGTCTTATTGAATGCATTGGCAAAAATGAGAAATGTTATTTTTAAGAATGAATAAATGTGAAGGTTATAAAAATGCCATGTCAAAGAGATAAAACTCTCTTTCTCATGGCATTTTAATAATTTTTAAGAAAATATTGACGATTTCTGAAAACGCAAGTAAACTATATAGTTAGCAGTATCTATAAGAGAGAACGAAAGGAAAAAGTTATGAAGAAAATCTTGGATTTGATCACAGATGAAGTGACAAAAGCATTTACAGAATGCGGATATGATGCAAAATATGCAAAGGTTACTTTATCAAACAGACCTGATCTTTGTGAATACCAGTGTAACGGCGCCATGGCAGCCGCCAAGGAATACAAAAAAGCCCCATTTATGATCGCAGACGAAGTGGTGGAAAAACTTGCTGCAAACTCGATTTTTGCGATGGCAGAATCTGTAAAACCGGGCTTCCTCAATCTGAAAATTGATGAGGCATACCTTGCAGATTATGTTGCAAAAATGCAGGAAGATGAGGGACGTTTTGGATGTGAAAAGACAGAAGCGCCAAAGACCATCATGATCGACTATGGCGGACCAAACGTTGCAAAACCTCTCCATGTAGGACATCTGCGTTCTGCGATCATCGGTGAGAGCGTGAAACGTATTGGCAAATTTATGGGACACAATGTGATCGGTGATGTGCATCTGGGTGACTGGGGACTTCAGATGGGACTGATCATCACAGAGTTAAAGTTAAGAAGACCGGAACTCGTTTATTTTGATGATGCTTACACCGGAGAGTATCCAGAAGAAGCGCCATTTACAATCTCTGAGTTAGAGGAGATTTATCCGACTGCCAGCAAGAAATCCAAAGAGGATGAGGCGTATAAGGAAGCAGCCATGCAGGCAACTTTTGAACTGCAGCATGGGAAACGCGGTTATCAGGCACTTTTAAAACATATTTTAAATGTGTCCGTGACAGACTTAAAGAGAAACTATGCAAACTTGAATGTTTCCTTTGAGTTGTGGAAGGGCGAGTCTGACGCACAGCCATATATTCCGGACATGGTACAGAAGATGAAGGACGATGGCTTTGCCTATATCAGCGACGGTGCTCTTGTCGTGGATGTCAAAGAGGAGACTGACACGAAAGAGATCCCGCCATGCATGATCTTAAAATCAGACGGAGCTTCTCTTTATAATACGACAGATCTTGCCACAATGGTATGGAGAATGAAAGATTACAATCCGGATGAACTTATTTATGTTGTGGATAAACGTCAGGAATTGTATTTCACACAGGTATTCCGCTGTGCGAGAAAAACAGGTATTGTAAAACCGGAAACAGAACTGAAGTTTTTAGGTTTTGGTACGATGAATGGCAAGGACGGAAGACCATTTAAGACCCGCGATGGCGGTGTGATGCGTTTAGAGCATCTGATCTCTGGTATTAATGAGGAGATGCTTGCAAAGATCCAGGAGAACCAGAAGACAAAGGAGAACCTTGGGATCAGCACAGAGGAAGCGGAGAACACTGCAAAAATGGTCGCACTTGCAGCGATCAAATACGGTGATCTGAGCAATCAGGCAAGCAAAGATTACATCTTTGATATTGACCGCTTTACTTCTTTTGAGGGAAATACAGGCCCATACATCCTGTATACGATCGTCCGTATCAAATCGATCTTAAACAAATATCACGGTCTTGGAAAAGATGACAGCGGTGCAGTCATCGGGGCGGCGCACTCTAAGAGCGAGAAAGATTTAATGTTAGAACTCTCCAAGTTCAATGCAGTGATGGAGAGCGCTTTTGAGGAGACAGCACCTCATAAGATCTGTTCCTATATTTATGACCTCGCCAATGCATTCAACAGTTTCTATCATGGAACCAAGATCATGTCCGAGGAGAATGAGACAGTCCAGAAATCGTACATCCGTCTGTTAGAGCTTACAAAGTCCGTTCTTGAGACCTGTATCGATGTATTAGGATTTTCTGCACCGGAGAGAATGTAAGAAAAGAATAGAATAACAGTCATAAAAAGAAAGACAAGTCATAGAATTAGTCATGGGAGAAAACAAACTCCCATGGCTTTTTTTTCTTTAAAAAAAGAATTCCGTGAGGATGGAACAGAAAGTGAGGTGCCGCCTTGTGTGAAATAAGATTGTTGTTTCCGGTACATATGAGAACATTTTTTCAGGACGATACATGGCAGAGCGGGTTGGAGGAGATCCGGGTGAGAGTCGGACAACCAATCGAGTTTTGCTATGGAAGCGACAACTGCTATCTGATCGGCAAAGAAAAAGAACAAATGTTCTGTAGCGAAAAGGACTACAGAAGATGGGAAAAAGATCTGTACCATGCGAGCGAGGCTGATCTGCGGGAAATGTTAAATTATATCAGCAATTATTCGCTGTATGCCTACAAAGAGGAGATTAAGCAGGGGTATATCACGATCGAGGGAGGACACCGGGTTGGCGTGGCAGGGCAGACCGTTCTGGTGGATGGAAAAATTGCAGGGATCAGTCCAATCACGTTCTTAAATATCCGGATTGCCCACGAAAAGTGTGGATGCGCAAAGAAAATATTGCCGCTGATCCGGCAGAAGAACAGCATTTATAACACGTTGATCCTGTCGATGCCGGGAGCCGGAAAAACAACACTTTTGCGGGATTCCATCCGTGCGTTGTCGAATGGGGAGGCATATGGGATCAGGCTGAAGGTGTGTGTGGTGGATGAACGCTCGGAGATTGCGGCAAGTTTTCACGGTGTGCCACAGAATGACATGGGACCGAGAACCGATGTGATGGACGGCTGTGGAAAGGCAGAGGGAATGCAGCTTCTGATCCGTTCCATGTCACCGCAGATCATTGCGGTGGATGAACTTGGAGCCGAGTCAGATTTTTATGCGGTAGAGCAGGCATTAAACTGTGGGAGCAGAGTGCTTGGCACGATCCATGCAGGGAATATGAAAGAACTGTCGGAAAAACCGTATCTGAAACGGTGGATGGAGCGAAGACTTTTTCAGCGGTTCATTTTTCTGGAAAAAGAGACCAACGGGAGGAGAAAAATGCAGGTTTATGACGAGCATATGGAGCGGATCACATGTTAAAAGTGCTGGGAAGTATGTTGATTCTTCTGGCAAGCGTTGGTTTTGGATTTCAAATCCAAATGGATCTGAGAAATCATCTGCGGCTGCTTTATGACATACGGAAACTGCTCTTAGACATTGTAAATGAAACAGCGTATACGATGGATCCCATGGAGGTAGTGCTGGAACATGCGATACACAGCAGAAACCCGTATCTGAATGAGATCTGCAAGGAGATGGGTGAGGGATTACAGAAGAAGGAAAGAGGATGCGGACAGGAACTCTGGCAGGAGCGGATCGAAGCGTGGCAGAAAAGGCTGGGGCTCTCTTTGGAGGAAAAAGAAATCTTTGCAGGGGCAGGATGCGCCTTTTTCGGAAAAAGCATGGGAGAAAATGAAAAAAGCCTCGAACATTATCTGGAACGTCTGGATTATGTGATCGATCAGGTGAGGGGAGAACAAAAGGAAAAACAGAAAGTGTATCAGACCGTCAGTGTGATGTGTGGGCTGATCATCATTCTTCTGTTTTTGTAAAAGCTCCGAAAGCTGTGGAAAGGCAGGAACTTTATGAGTGTAAATTTGATTTTTAAAATTGCTGCGGTTGGGATTTTAGTGACCGTGTTGAGTCAGGTGTTAAAACACAGCGGACGGGAAGAACATGCTTTTTTGACCAGTCTGGCGGGACTTATCATCGTGCTGTTCTGGATCGTGCCTTATATCTACGAACTGTTTGAGACGATGCAGTCGCTTTTTACGTTATAAATCATAGGGCAGTTACAGTCTGCTGGGGAGTGAAAAAGGCATGGATATCATAAAAGTGGGGATTTTAGGTGTCGCAGCGGTTTTTCTGGCGATTCCGCTGCGTAAAGAGAAGCAGGAATACAGCATGTTTTTAAGCATGGCAGTCTGTATCTGCATTTTTATTTATATTATCACAAAGGTTCAGATCGTGTTGGAATTTGTGGAGAAGTTAGAGGGGATGATCGACATTGACAGTACTTATATTGGTCTGGTGATCAAAATGGTGGGCATTACCTACGCGGCAGAATTTGCAGTAAATGTGTGCAAAGATGCCGGCTATGGAGCAATCGCAGGACAGATTGAAAACTTTGCCAAAATGTCGATCCTTGTGGTGAGTCTCCCGGTACTGATGGCATTTATTGATACGATAGGGAGCCTTTTATGAGAAAAGTGGGATGGCAGTGGAAGATCATACTGTTTCTGATGTTCGCAGGGCTCTTTTGTCCGGTGAAGGTTCATGCAGAAGAGGCAGGTAGTTATCTGAGTGAACTTTCGGATGAGATGGACTATGGAAAATTGGATACATTTTTAGAAAACTATGGCGTGGAGCAGGTTTCTTTTTCCGGTCTGGTGGAAGAACTGATGCAGGATGGGGTGAGCACAGCGTGGGGAGAACATGTGTTTTCTGCGATAAAAACATCACTCGTTGGGGAGATAGCAGCTAACCGGAAGATGCTTTTGGAAATTGTACTGCTGGCGTTCTGTTTTTCGGTTCTGAAAAACTTTGCGGGTGCATTTCATGCGTCGTATATCTCGGAACTATGTTTTCTGCTGGTGTATTGTGTCATGGCAGTCATGCTTTTGCAGACATTTCTTCTCTTTCAGGAGGTCGTGTCGAAGTCGCTGGAAAGCTGTGTGGAATTTATGAAAGTCATGGTGCCGACGTTTTGTCTCAGCATGATGTTTGCCTCAAATGTGAGCAGTGCTGCGGGATTTTACCAGACCGCATTTCTGGTGATCTATCTGGTGGAGTGGCTGTTTTTAAATCTGCTGATGCCTCTGATCCATATTTATGTGCTGTTGGAAATGTTCGGTCATTTTGTGCCGGAGGAGCGCTTTTCAAATCTGACGGAACTGTTTTCTGAGGTGATCAACTGGGGGATAAAAATCGCAGGAGTGCTCGTATTGGGGCTGAATGTAGTACAGAACCTGATTGGCCCGGCAAAAGACCGGATGGGGCATGGGATTTTTGCAAAAACGGCTTCTGTGATCCCGGGGCTTGGAAATGCGGTGGGCAGCGTGACCGAGCTGCTCCTTGGCGCAGGGATCGTCATGAAAAGCTGTGTGGGGACAGCGGGACTTGTGGTGCTTGTCCTGATCAGTCTTGTTCCCCTGCTCAAGGCGCTGTGCCTTGCATTCTTTTACAAACTGGCAGCGGCAGTGACTGAGCCTGTGTCGGATAAGCGGATCTCCGGCTGCTTAAAAGGTCTGGCAAACGGAGGTATGCTCTATGTAAAACTGCTGGGATACAGTGTGCTGTTGTTTTTTGTGACGATCGCACTGACGGCGGCAGCGTCGGGATTTATTTATTGAGGATAATGGGAAGGAGCCGATGAATGGGATTTTTAGTTATCTGAAAAGCTATGTCATTCTTTTTCTTGTGCTCACGATACTGCTTGAGATGGTTCCAAAGGCGGGCATGCAGAAGTATATCCGTTTTTTTTCGCAGATGATCCTGGTCTTTGGACTGCTCTATCCGGTTTTGGGCTGGATGGGAGAGAGTGACGCTTTTCTGGAAAAAATTGAATATCAGTCTTTTTTACAGAAGATGGAGGAGGTACAGTCAGATGCAGAAAAAATCACTTATCTGGACAATGATCACTATGTGAAAAAGTACGAGGATGCCATTGCGCTTGATGTTACACAGATGGCACAGGAAGAAAATTTTGCAGTGAAGGAGATCGCAGTAGAGATGACAGAAAATTATGAAATCAAATGTATCCGCATGACACTGACCAATCCGGTCAGGGAAGGAATCGTGATTGGAAAAGTTGTGCTGGAGGATGAACAGAAAAAACAGACTTCTGAGGATAGCGCATATAAAAAATTAAAAGAAAAGCTGGTGAGTTATTATCAATTATCGGAAGAACAGTTGGATATCCTGTATGAATAGACTGCGGCAGCTCAAAAAAAGTGACTGGATCGCCATTGCACTTGCGGGTGTGCTGATTCTGATCATTGCAATGCCGTTATCGCCGAAGCAGTCAGAGAGTGGGAATACGGCGGGGCAGGAGACAGCCGGGGCAGTTTCGGATTCCGGGAGCACACAGGGCAGCCAGAATGCTTATGCGGCTGCGCTGGAAAGGAGATTAAAGCAGGTACTTGGGCAGATGGAGGGGGTAGGAAAGGCAGAGGTGATGATTACGCTGTCGGACTCCGGTGAAACGATCGTGGAAAAAGATCAGAAAGAACAGACGAACCGTATCGGGGAAAATGATGCCAGCGGAGGAACCCGGACAACGACGGATCAGGAGACGGAGGAGACAACCGTATATGTGGAAAATGGCAATGAAAAGCATCCATATGTGACAAAAGAAGTGCTTCCCAAAGTGGAGGGCGTTCTGGTGGTGGCAGAGGGCGGGGATGATCCCAGGGTAATTTCTGATATTTCCGATACAGTAATGGCATTATTCCGGGTGGAGGCACATAAAATAAAAGTAGTGAAGATGAGTAGTTCCAGGGAGTAAACAAGGAGGAATCACATGAAGAAAATATTTCGAAAAAATCAGCTGGTGATCACGGCACTGGCACTTATGATCGCTGTTGCAGGGTATTTCAGTTACATGAATAACAATATGGATGACGGAAAACTTCAGACAGCGGCGGAGGCGGCAAACGCAGAGGTGAGTGCAGGGGAACTGGAAGAGGATTACGACATTTCGGATGAAGATGTTTTGCAGAATGAGATTTTTACGGCGGAGGAACCGGACGGGACGGAGACAGCGGCAGTAACGGATGGAAGCGCAGAGACAGCGGCGGGCACGGAGGGAGAACCTGCAGCGGAAGGAACAGGGCAGACAGTGGCAGATGGAACAGCAGGGGCAGAGGAAATCGTCAATCCGGGAGAGGCGGTGCTCACCAGTACGACCGTTGCCAATATCGACTATGCTTCGGAAATGAAATTAAACCGTGAACAGATCCGCTCAAAAAATAAGGAGACTCTGCTGGAGATTGTAAACAATAATGCGATTTCCGATGAATTAAAACAGGATGCGATCAATAAAATGATCGCGATGACGGATATCGCGGAGCGCGAGAATGCGGCAGAAATGCTTTTGGAGGCAAAAGGATTCACAGATGTGGTGGTAAGTATCACCGAGGACAGCTGTGATGTTGTCTTAAATATGGGAGAAGTGACGGATGCAAAGCGCGCACAGGTGGAGGATATTGTGAAACGCAAAACAAATGTTTCCGCGGAAAATGTGATCATTACGCCAATTGTAGTAGGCGAGGTGGACACGGAATAATATCAGATTTTCCTTGATTTTCTTCGGCTATCGTTATATCCTTATAAGGCGGCAGTCTGCAAAGCAGGCTGTGCGGTGTTACAATGAGACATGACAGCGGTCTCTTGGGACTTTATTTACACATTACAGGTTCTTTTTGAGAACCGCTGTGCTTTTATATTTGGAGGATATATTTTGGCTGATTTAAGAAAAGAAATAGAAAAAAGACGTACCTTTGCGATCATTTCCCACCCGGATGCAGGTAAGACGACATTGACAGAGAAGTTCCTGCTTTACGGAGGTGCGATCAATCTTGCCGGATCTGTAAAGGGAAAGGCAACTGCCCGCCATGCGGTTTCCGACTGGATGGAGATTGAGAAGGAGAGAGGTATTTCCGTCACTTCCTCTGTATTGCAGTTTAATTATGGCGGTTACTGTATCAATATTCTGGATACGCCGGGACATCAGGATTTCTCGGAGGATACCTACCGTACTTTGATGGCAGCAGATTCCGCCGTCATGGTCATTGACGGATCAAAGGGTGTTGAGGCGCAGACAAGAAAACTGTTTAAGGTCTGTGTGATGCGCCATATCCCTATTTTTACGTTTATCAACAAAATGGACCGCGATGCGAACGACACGTTTGATCTGTTGGATGAGATCGAAAAAGAGCTTGGAATCGCAACCTGTCCGGTCAACTGGCCGATCGGTTCCGGAAAAGGATTTAAAGGTGTTTATGACCGCAATACAAAAGAGGTTATGACGTTCTCTGATACGTTAAAAGGAACAAAAGAGGGAACGGAGAGACACATTCACATTGATGATCCGGCGCTTGTAGATGAAATCGGTGAGGCAGCAAAAGAAAAGCTGTTAGAGGAAATCGAGCTGCTTGACGGAGCAAGTGCAGAGTTTGATATGGATCTGGTGTCAAAAGGTGAGTTGTCCCCTGTATTTTTTGGTTCCGCGTTAACAAACTTTGGTGTGGAGACATTTTTACAGCACTTTTTGAAAATGACGTACTCTCCGCTTCCGAGAAAAGCAGATATCGGGGAGATCGATCCGTTTCAGGAAGATTTCTCTGCGTTTGTGTTCAAGATTCAGGCGAATATGAACAAAGCGCACCGTGACCGTATCGCGTTTATGCGTATCTGTTCCGGAAAATTTGAGGCGGGCATGGAAGTTACCCACGTACAGGGTGGCAATAAAAAGATCAAGCTTTCCCAGCCACAGCAGATGATGGCGCAGGAGCGCCACATCGTGGATGAGGCTTATGCCGGAGATATTATCGGTGTGTTCGATCCGGGTATTTTCTCCATCGGTGATACCCTGACAACAGCAAAACCTTTTAAGTTTGAGGGAATCCCGACTTTTGCGCCGGAGCATTTTGCGCGTGTGCGTCAGGTGGATACCATGAAGCGTAAACAGTTCATGAAGGGAATGCAGCAGATCGCACAGGAAGGTGCAATCCAGATTTTCCAAGAATATAACATGGGTATGGAGGAAGTCATCGTCGGCGTTGTCGGTGTGCTTCAGTTTGACGTTTTAAAATATCGTCTGGAGAATGAATATAACGTTGAGATCCGTATGGACAACCTTCCGTATGAGCATATCCGTTGGATTGAAAATGAGGATATCAATATGGATAAGATCGTCGGAACTTCCGATATGAAGAAGATCCAGGATCTCAAAGGACGTCCATTATTACTGTTTGTCAATTCATGGAGTGTCGGCATGGTACTTGACCGAAATGAAGGACTTGTATTGTCAGAGTTCGGACGCGAATAAATTCACTGTTATCAGATAGCTGCGAAACTCTTCATGATCTTCTTTAAATTGTTCAAAATTAACAAAAACATTCAAGACACGCTCTCGCTACGTGTCGCTCGCAGCGGTACTAAGAAGCCAGGCACAACTTACCGTTGTACCAGCCTTCTAAGTACCAATCGAACTTGTTCGATTTTGGCTCACCCAGTGTCTTTCATGTCTTTTGTCAATTTTTCACAATTCAATTTAGGTTTTTATGAGTTTCGAATTGTCTGATAACTATTAAAAACAAGGAGAGAAAGATGGCAGTTGTAACGATTACAAAGGATAATTTTGAGGCAGAAGTATTGGGATGTAAGATCCCGGTTGTGCTTGACTTCTGGGCAGAATGGTGTGAACCATGTAAAATGCAGTCTACGGTTATAGAAGAGCTTGCCGCAGAGTTGGATGGAAAAGTAAAATTCGGTAAGGTGAATGTGGACGAAGAGGCTTCTCTGGCATTGAATTATCAGATCATGAGTATCCCGACATTGGTTGTGATGCATTATGGCCTGTTTCAGGGAAAAGCAATCGGCGTGCAGGGCAAAGATGCGATCCGTGAAATGCTTCAGGGTGTTTTGTAAAACACCTTGACAAATTTCTATCTATCAGTTACAGTCAATCTTGCAGATAGCAGAATCTTTTTTTATCAAATAAAATGTTACAAGAGTAATTATTTCAGCCAGATCGGCATGAAATCCCGGCAAAAAATAGAAAGTGATGGTTTAAATAGGGGAAAACTATCTTAAAAGGATGAACAGGGACAGAATTGTTTCATGTTCGTAGTTGACATTTAGGGCAAAGTATAATACTATAAGAACAAGAAAACGAACATAAGTTCGTATTGGAGGAAAGAAAATGGCAAGAGAAGATAAATTGAAAGCGTTAGATGCTGCAATTTCACAGATTGAGAAACAGTATGGCAAGGGATCTATTATGAAGCTGGGTGATAATTCAGCACATATGAATGTTGAGACAATTCCAACTGGATCTTTGAGTCTTGATATTGCACTTGGTCTTGGAGGACTTCCAAAGGGAAGAATTATTGAGATCTATGGTCCGGAATCCAGTGGTAAGACAACGGTTGCCCTGCATGCGGTTGCTGAGGTACAGAAAAGGGGCGGAATCGCAGGATTTATTGATGCGGAGCATGCACTTGATCCGGCTTATGCCAAGAATATCGGTGTGAATATTGATGAGTTGTATATTTCACAGCCGGACTGTGGAGAACAGGCGCTTGAGATCACAGAGACGATGGTTCGCTCCGGGGCAGTGGATATCGTGATTGTTGACTCTGTTGCAGCACTTGTTCCGAAAGCAGAGATTGATGGAGATATGGGAGATTCCCATGTGGGACTTCAGGCAAGACTTATGAGCCAGGCTCTCCGTAAATTAACTGCAGTCATCAGCAAGTCGAACTGTATTGTTATTTTTATTAACCAGTTGCGTGAAAAAGTTGGTGTGATGTTCGGTAATCCAGAAACAACAACCGGCGGACGTGCATTGAAATTCTACTCATCTGTGCGTATGGATGTCCGTAGAATTGAATCTCTGAAACAGGCAGGAGAGGTTGTCGGTAATCGTACCCGTGTGAAAATCGTAAAGAATAAAGTGGCACCTCCATTCAAAGAGGCTGAGTTTGACATTATGTTTGGTAAGGGAATTTCCAAAGAGGGAGATATTTTAGACCTTGCTGCAGACTGTGGCATTATTGTGAAGTCCGGTGCATGGTATGCCTATAACGGAGATAAGATTGGTCAGGGACGTGAGAATGCGAAAACTTATCTGAGAGAGAATCCACTCGTATGTGAAGAGGTTGAGGCAAAAGTCAGAGAAAAATTCCAGTTAGATGGTACTGCAGAAGAGACGGATGCTGAGGGAGAGCCAGAAGTATTAGAGGATGAGGAATAAGAATGAGTCATCAGGTCATGTCGGTCGTACCTCTTGAGAAGGGAAAAGCAGGAATCCGGTTTGATGATGGGACAGAAGTTGTTCTTTATAAAGGAGAGATTCGAAAGCTTGGGATAGAGGAGGGCTGTGTTGTCACAGAGGCTGTCTATGATAAGATTCTGAATGAAATCCTTGGAAAGCGTGCAATCAGGAGGGCAATGCATCTGTTGGAAAAGCAGGACCGGACAGAGCGTCAGCTTTATGACAAACTGAAACAGAACGGATATCCGGAAAGTTGTATTGAATCCGCAATTGCCTATGTAAAAAGTTATCATTATATCGACGATTTTCGTTATGCTTCTACCTACATCCGTTATCATCAGGAGAAGAAAAGTAGACAAAAACTTAAGATGGAACTGATGGCAAAAGGGATTGGAAGAGATCTGGTTGATGCAGCATTAGAAGAAGAGTATGTTTCGGATGATCAGAAGAAGATTGCAGAGTTACTGCAGAAGCGGCATTATTCTTTTGAGGATGCAGATGTCAGTGAACAGCGGAAGAATTATCAGTTTTTACTCCGCAGGGGATTCAAAAGCAGTGATATCCTTCATGTCATGAAGCAGGAACGGCAGTAGGAGCAGGCCGGAGAGAAAAATTTTGTTTCAGAGAAAATCTGACAAATTTGTACAATATGTTGTATTCTTATTTTTGAGACATTCAATATTATGCATATTGAACAGTAATTGACTTGACATAAGTATGAAAATAGAATAAAATTAATCTGTTGTTAATTATGACAGAAAATTAATCTAATTATATGTTATATGTACAATGAAAATTTCATAAAGGAGGTGCTCCTGTGCTGCAGATAGTGATCGCTGTTGTTATAACACTTATCGTTACTGCGGTTCTGACATACTTTATCACAACTGCTTACCACAAGAACGTAGCAAATGCTAAGATTGGTAATGCGGAAGATAGAGCACGTGAGATTATCGATGAAGCGGTAAAGACAGCAGAAACCAAAAAACGTGAAGCAATGCTCGAAGCAAAGGAAGAGTCCATCAGAGTCAAAAATGATCTGGACAAAGAAGTAAAAGAGCGCAGAGCAGAGATTCAGCGTAGTGAACGCAGAGTCGTACAGAAGGAAGAAAACTTAGACAAAAAGTTGGAATCCATCGAGAGACGCGAAGCCGGTTTTGCTGCAAAAGAAGAAGAAATCAACAAGCAGAAAGCTCAGATTGCAAAGCTCAATGAAGAGCGTTTACAGGAACTGGAAAGAATCTCTGGATTAACCTCCGAACAAGCAAAGGAATATCTCTTAAAAACCGTTGAAGAAGATGTTAAACTTGATACCGCAAAATTAATCAAAGAAATGGAAAACAAGGCAAAGGAAGAAGCTGATAAGAAGGCCAAAGATTATGTGGTAACTGCCATTCAGAAATGTGCAGCAGACCATGTGGCAGAGACAACAATTTCTGTTGTACAGCTTCCGAATGACGAGATGAAAGGTAGAATCATCGGACGAGAGGGACGTAATATTCGTACGTTAGAGACGATGACAGGTGTGGATTTAATTATTGATGATACACCGGAAGCAGTTATTTTGTCTGGATTTGATCCAATCAGAAGAGAAGTTGCCCGCATTGCTTTGGAAAAATTGATTGTAGATGGACGTATTCATCCGGCTAGAATCGAAGAAATGGTAGAAAAGGCACAAAAAGAAGTTGAAACAATGATCCGTGAGGAAGGTGAAGCAGCAACATTAGAAGTTGGTGTTCACGGAATTCATCCGGAACTCGTTCGCTTACTCGGCAGAATGAAGTTCAGGACAAGTTACGGACAGAATGCATTAAAGCATTCTATTGAAGTAGCACAGCTTTCCGGATTATTGGCAGCGGAAATTGGTGTAGATGTAAGAACTGCAAAACGTGCAGGTCTTTTACATGATATTGGTAAATCTGTGGATCATGATATGGAAGGATCTCATATTCAGATTGGTGTTGATTTATGTAGAAAATACAAAGAATCTCCAATTATTATCAATGCAGTTGAGGCTCATCATGGTGATGTAGAACCTGAGTCTTTGATTGCTTGTATTGTGCAGGCTGCTGATACAATCAGTGCGGCCAGACCTGGCGCAAGAAGAGAGACACTTGATACTTATACCAACAGATTAAAACAGTTAGAAGATATTTCAAACGGATTTAAGGGAGTAGAAAAATCATTTGCTATTCAGGCAGGTAGAGAGATTCGAATTATGGTAGTTCCAGAACAGATCAGTGATGCTGACATGGTATTATTAGCACGCGATATTGCAAAACAGATTGAGTCTGAATTGGAATACCCTGGACAGATTAAAGTAAATGTAATTCGCGAGTCACGTGTAACGGATTTTGCGAAATAGCTTGACAAAGAGAGCATAAAAGAAGATTTGAAGAGGATGGATCCTATTTCGAATCTTCTTTTTTGTTATGACGACCGCTAATCAGAGCGAGATTCGCAGAGCGTATCTCGTCTCCATATATGAAAAATGCATTCGATTGTTATAAAATAATCATAGAATCAGAAGAGGCAGGAGGAAAGAAAGATGAGTGAACATGCAAAAAGAATGAAGCGGGAATTAGTGATGAAAGGTACCATTCTTGATGTATACAAAGACACAATGGAACTTCCAAATGGCAAAACAGAAGAATGGGATTTTGTCTCACATAGAAAGGGAGCTGCGGCAGTTGTTGCAGTGCGTGAGGATGGAAAACTGTTGATGGTGAGACAGTACCGGAATGCTTTAGAGCGTATGACGTTAGAGATTCCTGCCGGAGCGAGAGACAGTGTGACAGAAGATACCAAAGTGTGTGCTGCAAGGGAACTCGAAGAGGAGACCGGATACCGGAGTGAGAATCTGACATTTTTAATTTCCCTTCGGACAACCGTTGCATTTTGTGATGAATTTATTGATGTGTATCTTGCAAGAGATTTAGTGAAGAGTGCACAGCATCTGGATGAGGGAGAAGCGATTGACGTGGAAGCACATGATGTAGACGAATTGTGTGAAATGATCTATGCGGGTAAAATACAGGATTCCAAGACGGTTTCCGCAATCCTTGCCTATAAGAATTTGTTGAATAAGGATTCTGGAAAAGCATAGATTATTAGTAAGATAGATTTTTGGTAGAAAATTGTGATTCAAAAAAATAAGATCATTTATGCATTATGTTTCTTTGCCGGAATATTGATTGTCAATTTTATGGGAAGCAGTTTGTTGAATACCTATGGCGTGACTTCCTTCTGGAATCAGTCAGCAGTCACATTCTGGAGTATGTCTTATGACCAGTATTTTGGGTATATTTTTTTCATGCGGCTGAAGGGAATGATTCTGATCCTGCTGCTTGGAACAGTATTTGGCAGGAGGATTGTGACAAGGGTTTTTCTGGCATTTTTTCTGTTCCTGACAGGAATATTTATCACAATGTCAGTGATAGAACGGGGACTGTCTGGAATCGCAGCAGTTTTACTGGCAATGCTTCCGCAGTGGATTTTCTATTTACTGGCGTTCAACGTGTATGAGAGAGGAAGAGAAAGAAAAGTAATATTTGTCTGTGCTTTGCTCGTTGTGCTGGGGTGTCTTGCAGAGGGGTATATTTCACCATTTTTCCTGAAAAAAGTACTATGACAGCGAAAAATGGGGCAGATTATGTAATATATATGTAAAAAAATTGTAATGAATAATTACAACATATGGTAAGACAGAAATTACAAAAAACGACATGTTGTATATGGACAAAAAGAAACAAAAAACAGGCAAAAATACTGATTGCATTTTGATTTCTGAGTCATTATAATAGGGAATATACCTCGAAAATGAGGTATTTTTTCGGCTTGAAAGAGTTTACATTGAGAGAAAAGAATCGGGGCAGGTAATGAGCATGAATCAGGATATACATAATTTTATCCAATATCTTCATCAGGAAAAACAAACTTCAGAGAATACAGAAGTATCTTATGAGCGAGACTTAAAGAAGATGACTCTGTATTTAACAGCACATGGAGTGGATAGAATTGACGCTGTTACCCCAGAAGTTCTGAATTCTTATGTGATAGAGTTAGAGCAGTCAGGATTAAAGCCTGCAACAGTATCCAGAAGTGTTGCGTCCATGAAAGCATTCTTTCACTATGAAGAGTTAGAACAAAGGACAAGCGCAGATCCAGCTTTTGAACTGAAAGCTCCAAAGGTGGAGAAGAAAGCCCCAACTATTCTGACAACAGAGCAAACAAACCGCCTGTTAGCCCAGCCGAAGGATAATTCGGCGAAAGGTCTGCGTGATAAAGCAATGCTTGAATTGTTGTATGCAACAGGAATCCGTGTTTCTGAATTGATCTCTTTGAAATTAACAGATGTGAATTTTGATACCGGGTATATTACATGTGTAGATTCACACAAGGAGCGTATGATTCCAATGACTCCGGTGGCAAAGGACGCACTTGTCAGATATATCAGGGATGGACGTCCACAGTTGGTGAAGGATGAGAATTCCATCTGGTTGTTTACAAATTGTTCCGGGGATGCGATGAGCCGTCAGGGATTCTGGAAGTTGATCAAGTCCTATGGAAAGCGGGCAGGAATAGAGTCCGAGATCACTCCGCATATGCTGCGACATTCTTTTGCTGCACATCTTGTGTGCAGCGGGGCAGACTTAAAGAGCGTGCAGGAGATATTAGGACATTCCGATATTTCAACAACACAGATGTATGCACATATGAATCAGACTGCAAATGTATAAATAGGTACCGTGTAGTCTGCAGATATACACATAACATAATAATAGATAGAGTGTTCAGGATAAAATCCTATTGGGATTTATTTGCATATCAGTCGAGCAGATTTCGTACATCTTCCAGGGAACAGCCCTGTTTTAAGGCAATGGCTTTTAAATCTTCAAATTCCGGTTTTTCATGGTTTACATGATAACCGGAACTTTTTTTTATGCGGATTTTTCCGTAAGGAGTTTCTTTTGTCTCAAACGTGGAGACAAGTTTTGCACGTTCGTAAACAGCATAACGGATGCCGCGGGTGGTTGTGTGCTGAAAGAAAAGGTTTGTGAACTTTTCTTTTTCAGACAGCGGGCAGAGACAGGTCAGGATGATCCCAGGTCTGCCTTTTTTCATCTGGATCGGGATCGTATATACATCGAGTGCGCCGGCGTTTAAAAGGGTTTCCGCAGCAAATCTTATATCTTCGCCTGTCATATCATCCAGATTGCAGGAGATACTTAAAATTTTATCATCATAACCGTTCGCCTGAACATTACCGAGAAATGTCCGGACACAGTTGGCGGTTTCAAAGTCTTTTTGTCCCATGCCGTAGCCGATATGTTCTAAAGTCATAACAGGCATTTCTTCAAAACCTTCCACATAATGGCGAAGGATAGCGGCACCGGTTGGCGTCAGAAGTTCGCCCTTGATGGAACCGGTATAAAAAGGGATTCCTTTTAAAAGCTCCGCGGTCGCAGGAGCTGGAACAGGGAGGATACCGTGGGCGCATTTTACAAAACCACTTCCGACATGAAGCGGGGAAGCGAATACTTTTTCCGGTGTAATCAGATACATGAGAAGAGCACAGCCACAGACATCAGCCAGCGCATCCAAAGTTCCAACCTCATGAAAATGAATCTGTTCTAATGTGGTGTTGTGTACGGCAGATTCTGCTTCTCCGATCAGGCGATAGATAGCAGCGGCATCTGCTTTTACCTGGGCAGGAAGCTGTAAGTGTTCGATCTGTGCGAGGATGGACTGATAACTGTGATGCGTGTGCGCATGGGAAGATTCATCATGATGATGTTCCGCTGCCTCATGCTTGTTCGTGTGTACATGTTCTGCTTCTGTGTGATCATGGGTATGTGTATGTACATGTTCATGTACATGCACGCCTTCCTCTTCTCCGTTTATCATAACATGCATATGTGTGCCGGAAATGCCGCACTTTTTTGATTCTTCCGCAGAAATCTGAATCCCATATTCCGAGAAAGCCTGGTTCATCGTCTGCAAAAATAATTCTTTTTGGTCGCATATTTCATAAAGGGCAGCCATGAGCATGTCTCCGGCAGCACCCATCTTACATTCAAAATATAATGTTTTCATAGATAAAATTCCTTTCTGATAGTAAAAACAAAGGTCAGAATTCTGTTACATGTTATGTAAAAAGAGGTAACGGAATGTGCCTGACTTATTTTATTTTAATCGACATTTTCACAGTATGCAAGCAGGGATTCTGGTTGGTACATTTCTACAAAAAATGGAAACTATTTTTGTGGAAATAGTTTCTTGTGAGGAAAAACGGAACATGCTACAATAGTGGAAACGGAAATATAAAAAATAGTTTCCAAGCAGAGAACATAGATAAAATGATGCAGACAAATGAAAGAGCAAAAGTAAGAAACAGAATACAGACGAAAAGGGGAGAGGACATGGAGTTACGGGAAACCATTTTAGAGGGAACGATTCAGGCATTTAATAAAAAGGGATTGAAGTTTACGATGGATGATATCGCCGCCCTGCTTGGAATCAGTAAGAAAACGATTTATACCGTATTTCAGGATAAGAATACACTGGTGTCAGAGATGGTGGATTACTGTTTTGATTCCATCAAAGAGAGCGAGCAGAAAGTACTCTCGGATACTTCGCTTGATACGGTTGGGAAGATTAGGGCAATTTTAGGAGTGCTCCCGGAGAGTTATAAAGACATTGATTTTCGGCAGCTTTACCTGTTGAAAGATAAATATCCGAAAATTTATAAAAAAGTAGAACAGCGGTTAGAGACAGGCTGGGAGACAACGATCGCGTTGATCCAGCAGGGGATTCATGAGGGCACGGTCCGGCCGATTCAGATTCCGATTTTGAAAACCATGCTGGAGGCAACTCTTGAGCAGTTTTTCCAGAGAGATATTCTGATCAAAAATCAGATTTCCTACAATGAGGCGTTAGAGGAAGTAGTCAATATACTGGTGGATGGAATTACAAGGTAAAAGATAGCATGGAGTTCGTTACACAGAAGAACAGAGAGGGTGAGGATGATGTCAGAACGTATTTATTTGAATAATGACTGGAAGTTTGCAGAACAGTTTGAAGCTTCTATGACAGAGGCAGCTTATGATGACAGTACAATGCAGAATGTCAGGCTTCCACATACCTGTAAGGAAACGCCGCTTCACTATTTTGATGAACATTGTTATCAGATGATCAGTGGTTATCGAAGAGTCATCGAGGCAGAGGAAGCGTGGAAGGGGAAAAAGATATTATTGACGATTGATGGTGCAGCCCATGACAGCGAAGTATTTTTAAATGGGGAGAAAGTGGGAGAACATCACTGTGGATACACAGCTTTTACGATGGATATCAGCGGAGCACTCCGCTATGGAGAAAAAAATATCCTTGTCGTGAAAGTAGACAGCAGGGAGGACTTGAATATTCCACCGTTTGGTTATGTGATCGACTATATGACATACGGCGGCATTTACCGGGATGTCTATCTGGATATTAAAAATAAAGACTACATCGAAGATATTTTTATCAGGACAAACATTGGACAAATGGATGACCAGAATGCGGAACTCATCTCTGAGGTGACGGTGCAAAGAACGCAGGAGGGATTGTTTTTAAAACAGAGTCTTAAAAATAAAAAGACAGGAGAGTATCGGCCATTAGGGGAGAGTGAAATCTCCGGCACTTCCATGCAGCTTTCCTATCCGGTAGAAAATGTGATCCTGTGGGATCTGGAACATCCGGAACTTTATGAAGTTAAGACAGAATTAATCTGTGATGGAAAGTTAATGGATGAGAGGATAGACCGAATCGGATTCCGCAGGGCAGAATTCAAAAAAGACGGATTTTATCTGAACGGCAAAAAAATAAAACTGAGAGGTTTAAATCGTCACCAGAGTTACCCGTATGTTGGATATGCAATGCCAAAATCCATGCAGCGGTTGGATGCGGATATTTTAAAGAGGGAGCTGGGGGTGAATGCAGTGCGCACCTCCCACTATCCACAGTCCCATTATTTTATAGAGCGGTGTGACGAAATAGGGCTGCTTGTTTTTACCGAAATTCCGGGATGGCAGCATATCGGTGATGCTGCATGGAAAGATCAGGCGGTGGAAAATGTCAGGGATATGGTAAAACAGTACCGGAATCACACGTCGATCATCCTCTGGGGCGTGCGTATTAATGAATCGCAGGATGATGATGCATTTTACAGAAGAACAAATGAGGCGGCGCATGAATTCGATGATTCGAGACCGACAGGTGGTGTGCGTGCAAACAGAAAAAGCAGTCTGCTGGAAGATGTGTATACCTACAATGATTTTGTGCATGATGGAAAAGCAAAGGGATGTGAGCCGAAAAAGAATGTGACATCGGATATGGAAAAGCCATACCTCATCAGTGAATACAATGGGCATATGTATCCGACGAAGACTTTTGACTGGGAAGAACACCGGGCAGAGCATGCGCTCCGCCATGCAAATGTTTTGGATGCGGTGGCAGCCGAGGAGGACATTGCAGGATGCTTTGGCTGGTGCATGTTTGATTACAACACTCACAAGGATTTCGGAAGTGGTGACCGCATCTGTTATCACGGAGTCATGGATATGTTCCGCAATCCGAAACTGGCAGCGGCGGTCTATGCTTGTCAGCAGGAGAAAGAGCCGGTGCTGGAATTAAGTTCTTCCATGGATATTGGGGAACATCCGGGATGTAACCGCGGGGAAACCTATATTTTTACGAATGCGGATAAGGTGCGGATGTATAAAAATGACCGGTTCATTAAGGAGTACAGTGCCGCAGATTCTCCGTACACACATCTGAAACACGGTCCGATTCTTATCGATGATTTTATCGGAGATGCCCTGCAGGAAGAACATATGAAACCGGGACAGGAAGCCGGTGTGAAAAAAGCTTTGAATGCGTTTACCAGGTTTGGGTTCGCAAAGCTTCCAAAGTCCATTTATGCAACGGGAATATGGCTGATTCTTCGCTATCATATGAATATGGAAGAGGCAGTCCGGTTGTATAACAAATACATTGGCGACTGGGGTGGCACCTCCACAACGTATCGTTTTGAGGCGGTGATGGTGGATGTATCTACAAGGCAGGAGCGGGTGGTGAAAACAATCATCAAAGAACCGATGACAGAGCGGAAGATCTCAGCAGTGGCGGATCATGAGAATCTGATCGACGCAGAGAGTTATGATGTGGCTGAGGTTCGGATTCAGGCACAGGACGAACATGGCAATATCCTTCCGTTTTACAATGAACCACTTACTTTTGAAACAGAGGGACCGATTGAGATCATTGGACCAAAGACGGTGGCTTTACAGGGAGGAATGGGCGGCATTTATGTGAAGAGTCAAAGACTTCTGACAGCAGAAAAGCAGGATGCGGTACTTATCATTCGGGATGGTGACTCAGATATAAAAATCGGTTTTACGGTTCGAAGTGAGAGAAATTAATAAAGTTTGGAGAGAATGAAAACATGACAGACAGATCAAGCGTGATTTTTGGAAATAAAATGCCGGACAGGGTTTATAAAAAGGCAGTGAAGTCCAAAAAGAAATATATGAAAAAATTTGGAGATGATTCCCAGAAAAATTATGAGGTGGCGGTCGAGAAGAACCGTTATATCGGAGATTCCCTGGGGGTTTATAATATTCTGGTTGGAAATCCGGCAGAGAATGTACATTATGATGTCAATGCGCATGCGGAAAAAGGTACATTTGACACAGAAAAAGGGATCATTGTCGGAAATATCCGTATGGGATTCGGACACTACCGCATTTCGATGGCGATGGCGTCTGCGGCGAAGGCGATGGGTTATACGCCTTACTGGATGGACTTAAATTCCTATGGAGAGACGACCTGCACGAAAGTGATCGGCGCACAGAATGATCTGTATTCACTCGGCTCAAGGCTTTCGAAAAATCCAATCTTCAACAAACTGGTCTGGGAGCCAATGAATTATGAGGGATTCCGGGCATTGTCCTACAATGCGGCAGACCAGAAAAATGCGGAGCTGATGGCTCCGGTGTACCGCAATGTGCCGAAAGATATCCCGTTGATCGGAACACATGTCTGGCCGGCGCAGGCAGCCGTACATGCCGGAATGAAATACGTGGTGAATGCGATCCCGGATAACTGGCCGATGGCACTACATTTGTCAGAGGGAAGCGTGCATACGATCCAGTGTCATAATTCCTATATGGGATACCGCATTTTAAATGGCATGAATAAAGATAAAGTAAATAAACCAATGCCATCTGACAGCCTTGTATACACAGGACATTACATTGACCATGAACTTGTGCAGGGCATCGAAGCGGACTGTGCGGCGCGTATCAAAAGAAAAGAGAATGGCGAGCCGATGCGTTTCCTTTTAACGATTGGCGGGGCTGGTGCGCAGAAGGAGATTTTTGCAGCGATCATCAAATTCCTGCTTCCATATATTGAGAAGAAGCAGGCGGCGTTATACGTCAATGTGGGCGATTACAAAAATGTCTGGGAATCATTGCTTGCAGAGATTCCTGAGATGAAAAAATATGCAACAGAACACTTTGATCACTGGGCAGATACGGAAGCATTTGCAAAAAAAGCACTGGATGAGAAGGAGAAAATCGAGGGAATCCACGGATTCTGGCACAAAAATATTTTCGAGGCGGTATACTGCACGAATCTTCTCATGAGAAGCTGTGATGTCTTAGTGACAAAACCGAGCGAACTCGCATTTTATCCGGTGCCGAAACTTTTCATCCGCCGCGTGGGAAAACATGAGATGTGGGGTGCTATCCATTCTGCGGAGGTGGGAGACGGAACGTTAGAGTGCCGGGATATTCCGCACACGATCCAGATGCTGGAAATATTTTTACAGGACGATACTTTCCTTTCAGATATGTGTCAGAACATTGTAACGAATAAAAAGGCAGGTCTTTATGACGGTGCTTACAAAGTTGTGGAACTTGCAATGGGATTAAAAAATAAACAGAAATGATGAATTTTCAATGGAGAAAAAGGAGATTTTTACGATGAAAGCAAAGAGAAGTTTGAGCGGCAGAGAGAAATTTGCCTATGGAATCGGGGCAGTGGGAAAGGATATGGTCTACATGCTTTCCGCCAGCTACATTTCCATTTATTTTCTGGATGTTATGGGAATCAGCGCAGCAGCGATCGCAGTTCTTTTGATGGCAGCCCGCGTGTTTGATGCATTTAACGACCCGATCATGGGTGTGCTGGTTGCAAAGACAAAAACGAGATGGGGAAAATTCCGTCCGTGGCTGCTCGTCGGTACGGTCACAAACGCAGTTGTACTTTACCTGATGTTCACGATCCCGCCGGAATTAAACGGTGCAGGGTTAGTGGCATATGCGTCTGTTACCTACATTTTGTGGGGCATGACTTACACGATGATGGATATTCCATTCTGGAGTATGATTCCGGCATTTACCGAGGCTGGAAAAGAGAGAGAGGGACTGTCTGCATTTGCACGTTCCTGCGCAGGTGTCGGCTCCGCACTGGTATCGATCGTCACAGTCATGAGTGTTGCCGCACTTGGAAAAGCATTTGGCGGAACGACAGACAATGAGATCAACCGTATCGGATACAGTAAATTTGCACTGATCATTGCAGTGTTATTTGTGATCTTCATTCTGATCACCTGTCTGTGCATCAAAGAAAAATCAACGGTCGATATGAAGAACGCTTCCATCGGTGAGATGTTTCGGGCGTTGATCCAGAATGATCAGGCAATGACAGTTGTAGTTGCAATTGTAATGATCAATACGGCCTTATATATCACTCAGCAGCTGGTTTACTTTTTCTTAAAATATGATTTCAGCCCAAGTACTTATCAGGGAGATTTTACGCTGTTTAATATGGTCGGCGGCGGATGTCAGATTCTGGCGATGATGATCCTGTTTCCGGTGCTCCGCAGATTCATGGACACGATTAAAATTTTCTATACCTGTTTTGGAATGGCAGTGACCGGATATATTTTGATCATTATCATTTCCGCAACCGGAACAAGTTCTATCGTATGGCTGTTTATTCCGGCGGCACTGATCATGGCGGCAGTCGGTGTGTTGAATGTAATTATTACCATCTTTTTAGCAAATACGGTAGATTATGGTGAATTTAAAAATAACCGGAGAGACGAATCCGTCATTTTTTCCATGCAGACGTTTGTTGTCAAGCTTGCCTCAGGAATCGCCGGATTTATATCTTCGATGGTATTATTTGTGTTCCATATCAGTTCAAACAAAGAAGCGGTAGTAACGGAACCGATCGCAGCATCCTCCCGCATGGGACTGCGTTTATCCATGACGATCATTCCGATTGTTGTGCTGGTGATCGGATTTATCGTATTTAAGAAACGTTATATTCTGACAGACCGGAAGTTAGCGGAGATTTCCAAAGAATTAGAGAAAAAACATCAGAATTAAAAGAGGAGAAAATCATGATTCAGACAGCCAATGATATTTTTGTGTTACATACGGCACATACGACCTATGCGTTCCGCAAATTGCCGACAGGGCAGTTGGAGCATTTATATTATGGAAGAAAAATCCATGTGTGTGAGCCTCTGGATGAAAATGCGGTCGCACCTTTGATCGAAAAACATACCTTTCAGCCGGGAAACAGCTGTGTCTACGACAGGGAACATGACGCCTACACGTTAGAGGATGTGTGTCTGGAAATGTCCTCTTATGGAAAGGGAGATATCAGGGAGCCATTTGTGGAACTTATCTATGAAGATGGAAGTTTTTCTTCGGATTTTGTGTATGAATCGTCTGCCCGGTTTGAGGGAAGAGAGGCGAGAGATGCAGAGGATGCATTGCCAGCTTCCTATGATGAGAAAGATCAGGTGGAACATCTCTGTGTGACGTTAAAAGACAACAATTCTGCTTTGAAATTAGAACTTCATTATTATATTTATGAGGACTGTGATGTGATCACAAGGAGTGCAAAACTCATCAACGACGGTGAAAATGCGGTACAGATCCGGCGTCTGATGAGCTGTCAGGTTGATTTTCCGACATCGGATTATGTGTTTACCTCTTTTCATGGTGCGTGGGCGAGGGAGATGCGGAGATGGGATGCCCCGGTGGCGGCGGGAAAATACGTGAATGCTTCTTATACCGGAACTTCCTCAAGCAGAGCGAATCCGTTTGTGATGTTAAGTGGGAGAGAGACCACGGAGGATACCGGGGACTGCTATGGATTCAATCTTGTATACAGCGGAAACCATTATGAGGCGGTCGAAGTGAACAGCTATGGAAAAACAAGGTTTGTCTCTGGAATCAATCCGCAGAATTTTTGCTGGCAGCTTCCGGCAGGGGAAAGTTTTGAGACACCGGAGGCAGTGATGGCTTATTCCAGAGCAGGATACAATGGTATGAGCCAGTGTATGCACCGCTTTGTGCGGGAACATATTGTGCGTGGTGCGTGGAAGAAAAAAGTGCGCCCGGTATTGTTGAACAGCTGGGAAGCTGCGTATTTCGACATCAATGAGAAAAAACTGCTTCAGCTCGCAAGAGCCGGAAAAGAAGCAGGGATTGAACTGTTTGTGATGGACGATGGATGGTTTGGCCACAGGGACAATGACCGGTCGTCGCTTGGAGACTGGAAGGTGAATACGAAAAAGCTTCCGAACGGGTTGGCTGATCTCTGCAAAAAAATCAACGATCGCGGTATGGATTTTGGCATCTGGGTAGAGCCGGAGATGGTGAACGTGGACAGTGAACTTTATCAGGCGCACCCGGACTGGGCGATGGATATTCCAGGCAAAAATCATTCCGAGGGAAGAAATCAGCGGCTGCTCGACCTGAGCCGGGCAGAGGTGCAGGACTATATCATTGGGCAGATGAGTGACTTGTTCTCCTCTGCAAATATTGCCTATGTGAAATGGGATATGAACCGGATCGTGACCGATTATTATTCAAAGACACTTCCACCGGAGCGGCAGGGGGAGGTGGCTCACCGCTATGTGCTTGGACTTTACCGGTGTATGAAGGAGTTGACAGAGCGATTCCCGGAAATTTTATTTGAGGGATGTGCAGCAGGCGGCAACCGGTTTGACCTTGGAATCTTATCGTATTTCCCACAGATTTGGGCGAGCGATGACACGGACGCACTGTGTCGTGCGGAGATTCAGACCGGATACAGTTACGGTTATCCGATGTCCGTGGTGAGCGCACATGTCTCATCGTGTCCGAATCACCAGACGCTCCGCGTGACACCGCTTGAGACAAGATTTCAGGTGGCAGCGTTTGGAGTCTGCGGATATGAATGTAATTTCTGCGATATGAAAAAGGAGGAATTTGAGGCGGTAAAAGCGCAGATCGCACTTTATAAAGAGTGGCGCAAAGTGCTGCAGACCGGTTCTTTTTACCGGGGAAGAAATTTTTCGGATCAGGGCAGCGTGTTAGGTTCATCGGCTGGAAATATACAGGAGTGGACGTGTGTATCAGAAGACCGGGAAAAAGCGGTTGGCTTTCTGATGCAGAAACTTGTGTCGCCGAACACGCAGTTTGAATATTATCGTCCGAATGGGTTAAACCCGGAAGCCAGATATCATTTTTACAACCGTAGTTTAAAATACAATGTAAAAGAGTTTGGTGATCTGGTAAACACCGTGGCTCCGGTGCATATCAGGCAGGATTCTGTCGCACATAATCTGATCGCAAAGTTTGTGAAAATGGATGGTGAGGCAGAAGATTTCTGTGCATATGGCGATGCACTCATGTATGCCGGAGTAAAATTAAAGCAGGCATTTGGAGGCACCGGCTACAATGAACAGATAAGGCATTTCCCAGACTTTGCATCCAGGATGTACTTTATGGAGCAGATGAACGATTGACGGAGTGAAAAATTTGGAGGTGCGTTTCTTCCATGGCTTCTGTGTGTTGATAGAAATGAAATGACAAGAGGTGCTCTGTGAAAATATTGTGAGGATTGTGTAAATTTATCCATGGTTCGTTTTAGACTTTAAGTTTATGTACATTCATAAATGGACGTCTGGCTCTCTGTGTCCGTCTACGGAAAATTCTCTGCAACTTTATTTAGCGCAAGTAAATGTCAGAATCAGCATCGTTTATTGTAGGGCAAAAATTAAAAAATACCCAGATAATTTTTGCCCTACTTCTCTGCTGATTTTCTGACATGTAACTTGCGCACAATAAAGCTGCAAAGAGAGTTTTTCGTAGACGGACACAGAGAGCCAGACGTCCATTTTTTGAATGAACATAAACAATCGAAGAAGTCTAAAACGAACCATGGATAAATAAACAATCCGAGCTGTTTTCACAGAGCACCTCTTGCCATTTCATTTTTTATTGTACGTTAAAAGCCATGGAAGAAACGCACCTCTGAATTTTTTATTCGGTCAATCGCTTTTTTGCTTCGTCGATCACATCCTGGATGAAGCCTTCTGTGTCGTTGCGGACGGTCTGCCAGTCAATGTGTTCCATGTCAGGCGAATCGAGGCCGGCGCCACGGAAGACATCCGGCAGATTTTTTTCTTTTGTGATCGTTCCGATAAAGGAAAAAGTGCCAAGCAGGTCATCGCCCTGCATGATGGAAAGGTTTTTGACATTTATTTCACAGCCGTTGCCGTCTGGCTGGGTGGTGATATAGCCGCTCGCTGTAAAATTGTCGCCCTGATTTGTCTCATAGAGACAGTCCATGTAGATAAAATTCACATGGGTGACAGACGGATTGCGGACATAGGTGAGTGTCAAGCGTTCTCCATTTGGCATTTCATAACTTAAAATACAGGTTCCGGCAGCTGTTCCGTCAATGATCATGGAGGCACCTTCTGTGATATCGGACAAATCGACCTCCATACGGCTCATCCGGCACAGGTCGGTCAGATACAGGGAAACGCGGATGTCATAGTCCGGCGTATCCATGCCTAAAAGCTCCCAGATAAAACCACCGGAACCCTCCGGGATCGTGACGAGGTATTCGTGGCTTTTTACATCATCGGAATCTGTTCTTGTTTTTCCGGTTTCCTCAATCTGAATCTGTCTGGTCAGTTCGATAATATTGGAGAAGTTGTCGTGAAACCATTCCTGATCAATATCATGTGTCAGCTCCGGTGCTTTTTTGAAATAAGTATTGCTGGTGGTCATGGCATAAGAAAGATTGTCTAACATTGGAACCATGAAATAAACGGTATTGGGATTCATATAAAAATCCATCTCGCCTACATTCAGCGTCAGAACATCCATATCGGAGATTATGGAAAGCTTTTTCTGTGTAAAAGAGCGCTCCCCGGAGATGTCCATGGAAGAGGAGTAATTAAAATTTTTGATATCGTTCATGTAGGCTTTTCCCTCAAATGAGATATCCCCATTGAAGTAATCCTGGCATAATTCCATAATGTCAATGTGGTAGGCAATATAAGCCGGATTTTTCAAGGTGTCCTGCATAAAATAAATGACAGATATAAGCATTCTGGCACGTGGATTCTTAGAAATATAAACAAAACTGCAGAGAAACAGAAAAAGCAGACATGCAAAAAATATGCCACATCTGCGAAGAGGTTTTTTCTTTTTTCTGCCCGGATCTGTTTTGGTCTGCTCCATAAAAATGCTCCTGTTTTTATTTGTAATTGTCTATTCATTATAATATGAACGCAAAAAATTAACCACATAAAATGGATGATTTTTATAAAAATTTAATGTACAATATGAAAGACATAAATACGATTCTGACAGGAGAACCAGAAGATGATGAACGAATTTTGCAAGGGCGGAGGCTGCACGGCGAAGCTTGGACCGGGAATTTTAGACAAGGTATTAAAAATGATACCGAAAAAAGCTGATCCGAAGCTTTTGGTCGGTTTTGACCATTCTGATGATGCGGCAGTGTATCAGCTTACGGACGAGCTTGCAGTGGTGCAGACGCTTGATTTCTTTCCGCCGATGGTGGAAGATCCTTATCTCTTTGGAAAAATCGCAGCCACCAACGCATTGAGCGATATTTATGCGATGGGAGGAGAAGTTAAAACAGCATTAAACATTGTGTGCTTTCCGGAGAGCATGGACACCAACATTTTAGGACAGATTTTACTTGGTGGAAATGAGAAAGTGACGGAGGCAGGCGGCGTGTTGGCAGGTGGTCATTCCATCAATGATGTGGATGTGAAGTATGGACTGTCCGTGATGGGAACGATTCACCCGAAACGTATTCTGGAAAACAATCACTGCAAGGAAGGAGATCTGCTGCTTTTGACCAAGCCGTTAGGAGTAGGGATCGTCATGACGGCATCCCGCATGAAAGCAGTGTCTGAAGAAGCCTTTGACCAGGCGGTGGAATCGATGACTACTTTGAATAAATATGCGGCAGAGATTTTTAAAAAGTACGGGATACATGCCTGCACGGACATTACCGGATTTGGATTGCTGGTACATCTTGGTGAAATGCTGGGCGAAAACTTTTCCGCAGAGGTGTGGACTTCACAGATTCCTTATATCAGGGCGTGCGAGGATTATGTGGAAGAATTTTACATCACAGCCGCAGGACAGCGCAACCGCAACCATATCGGTGCACAGGTGGCATTTGAAAATTGCAGTTTTGCGATGGAAGAGATTTTATTTGATCCGCAGACTTCCGGGGGACTTCTTGTGGCAATCCCGGAAAATGAGGCCAAAAAGGCGCTGAAGGAGATCGAAGCACTTGGACTGGACTGTGGAATAATAGGAAGAGTGACAGAGAAAAAGGAAAAGAAAATCTATGTCCTGAAATAAAGAAAATACAGCATTAGCTGCCGATTGAAAAAATGTAAATAAACAGATGGAGGCATGAAAAATGAATATTCAGATTGACGCAAAAGGAAAACAGTGCCCATTGCCGGTGATCGAGGCAAAAAATGCAATTTCCGGCATGACTGAGGCAGGAATCGTGGAAGTGACTGTGGACAATGAGATTGCAGTACAAAATCTCACCAAAATGGCAGACCACAAAGGGTTAAAAGCAAAGAGCGAGAAAAAATCCGATCAGGAATACACGGTATGGATGGAAGTGACAGAAGAGTTTGTGAAAAATAATATAAAGGATGGGAATGTTTCATCCACACCGGTCACTGGGGAAAATTGTATTCCGGACATCCGAAAGAAAAAAACAGTCGTTGTGCTCGGTGCAGACCACATGGGCGAGGGGGATGATAAGCTAGGAAAAATGCTGATGAAAGGATTTGTCTATGCGCTGACGCAGCTGGAGGAACTGCCACAGACGATTTTACTTTTTAATTCCGGTGCATATTTAAGCTGTGAAGGTTCCGACTCCGTCGAAGATTTAAAGAGCATGGAGGCGCAGGGCGTGGAGGTCATGACCTGTGGAACATGTCTGAACCATTACGGATTGACCGAAAAACTGGCGGTTGGTTCTGTGACCAATATGTATGTGATCGCGCAGACAATGATGGAGGCAGATCACATTGTAAAACCATAAAGGATAAGGAAAATGAAAAAAAATATCATTATCGTCCGCGGCGGCGGGGATATCGCCACGGGCACAATTTATAAACTGCACCAGAGCGGTTATCCGGTTCTGGTGACCGAAATTGCAAATCCGTCTGCAATCCGGCGTCAGGTTGCATTTTCGGAGGCGGTCTATGAGAAAAGTTACACTGTGGAAGGCGTTACATGTTATTTTGCAGAGAATTTGACACGGGCATATGAACTCCTGAAGCAGAGGAAAGTTGCGTTGATGATCGATCCGGACGGAGCGGTGATCCGGGAGGTGAAACCGGCGGCAGTGGTCGACGGAATCCTTGCAAAGAAAAATCTTGGGACTATAATGGATATGGCACCGTTTACGGTTGCATTAGGTCCCGGATTTACGGCGGGGGTGGACGTGCATGCGGTTGTTGAGACAATGCGCGGACATAAGCTTGGCAGAATTATTTATGAGGGAAATGCGATTCCGAATACCGGGATTCCGGGTGCTATCGCAGGTGTTGCGAAAGAGCGCGTAATCCATGCAGAGTGCGCAGGTGTTTTATATGGAGAAAAAAAGATTTCCGATTACGTGCAAAAAGACGAAGTGATCGCCTACATTTATCCGGATGCACAGGCGAAGGACGCTTCCGGGCAGAGGGAAAAAGACGGTGCAGTTGCTGTGAAAGCCACTATTTCCGGGATTCTACGCGGACTCATCCGTGACGGTTATCCGGTGACAAAAGGGTTTAAAATTGCAGACATTGATCCGAGAGAATCCGAGTATGAAAACTGTTTTACAATCTCGGATAAAGCAAGATGTATTGCAGGAGGCGTGTTAGAGGCACTGCTTCATGCGGGAGTCCTTCCGGAGTGATGGAAATAACACAGACATTCAGATAAACTGACAGAGGGAAAGGCAGGAACGGCTGCAATGCTATACTTTGACAATGCCGCAACCACTTTGCAGAAACCAGAGGAGGTTGCGCAGGCGGTAAAAGAATCATTTTCTTATATAGGCAACGCGGGAAGAGGAGCAAATGAGGCTTCGCTGTTTACATCCAGACTGATTTTTCAGACACGGAAACAGATCGCAGAGCTGTTTCATATGGAAGATGGGGAACAGTCTTCTGCGGCAGAGCGTGTGGTGTTTACCATGAATGCGACCGAGAGCTTAAATATTGTGCTGAAAGGATTATTGCATCCGGGCGACCATGTGATCACTACTGAGATGGAACACAACAGTGTTCTGCGACCACTTTATGAACTTGAGGAGAAGGGCGTCAGTGTCACGATCGTTGATTGTGAGAAAAATGGAACAATTTCCTGCGAAAAAATAAAGCAGGCAATCGGTAAAAATACAAAAGCAATTGTGTGTACGCATGCTTCCAATGTGACAGGTGATGGAAATGATATCGCACAAATTGGAACTTTGTGTGAAAAATATAATCTATATTTTATTTTAGACGCCTCCCAAACGGCAGGAACTGCAGGGATCAACATGGAGCAGGATCATATTTCTGCAATCTGTTTTACCGGGCATAAAGGACTGTTTGGTCCGCAGGGAACCGGTGGGATCGCACTGGCAGATGGAGTGTGTGTAAAACCGCTTTTATCCGGTGGAAGCGGCGTACATTCATTTGAGAGAAAACATCCCATGGAGCTGCCGGCTGCTCTGGAGGCAGGAACGCTGAACGGACATGGAATCGCAGGACTCCATGCTGCTCTGGACTGGATCAAAAAGACCGGGATCGCAGCTATCCATGAGAAAGAAATGGCGTTAGCTGAACAGTTTCAGCGAGGAATTGAAACAATTCCGGGCATTCACCTCTACGGAGGTGAAAAACGGGTGGCAGCGATCGTATCGTGTAATCTGGCGGATCTTGATTCCGCTTATGTCAGTGACTGCCTTGCAGAAGATTATGGGATTGCGACAAGGGCGGGGGTACACTGTGCACCTCTGATGCACACCCATTTTGGCACAGAAAAACAGGGCATGGTACGATTTAGTTTCTCCTGTTTTAATACGACAGAAGAGGTGGAGAAAGCAGTCAGGGCGATGCAGGATATTGCAGCGGAAAACCGTGGAAAAGTGACGGCATATGTCGGAGCCGGAGGAAAGACGTCAAGTATCCGAAAGCGTGCCGAGACATTGCGCGCAGAGGGAAAAAGAGTTTTGATCCTTACGACAACTAAAATGATGGTGCCACAGGAGCAGGAGATATTTGCAGCGTATGAGCAGACCGGGCAGGAGAGCGTAATATCAGCTACAGCGTCCGTCTGGCAGGAGCGCAGGGCAGCAGAAAAGCAACTGAAAGAGCGGGTACAGTCTGTCCTTGACACATACGGCTGCTGTGTCGCAGGGAGCCTGATCCCCGGCACGGAAAAGTTTGGAATGCTGCCGGAAAAGCTGATGGAGGATCTGCTATATCTGGCAGATGAGATCCTGATCGAGGCGGACGGTTCCGCACATATGCCGGTTAAAGCTCCGGCGGAGCATGAGCCGGTTCTGTTTCCTTATATGGATGAAGTGGTCATTGTCATGGGCGCACATGCAATCGGAAAACCGCTGCAGAAAGTGTGCCACAGAGCTGACTATGCAAAAAAGATTTTAAAATGTGACGCAGACAAAATTGTGACAGCGGCAGATATCAGGGCGCTTGCGGAGCAGGGATATGCGATCCCGATTCAGAAACAATTTCCATGGATGAAAATTTCGAAAGTAACTGGAAAAGATATTAAGCTGTGTCTGACAGCTGAAAAGAAAGATAAAGTGAGGGACAAACAATGATTCGATTTAACAGTGACTACACAGAAGGATGCCATACGGCAATTTTAGAGAAGTTAGTTGAAACCAATATGGAGCAGACAGCAGGCTATGGAGAAGATGAGTATTGCGGACAGGCGAGAGAGCTGATCCGGAAGGCATGTGGGGATGAGCGTGTGGATGTGCATTTCCTGGTGGGAGGTACACAGACGAATGTCACTGTGATCTCAGCTGCATTAAAGCATTATCAGGGAGTGATCACGGCAAAAACAGGGCATATCAATGTCCATGAGACAGGCGCTCTGGAGGCATGCGGCCATAAATGCCTGTGTATTGAAACACCGGATGGAAAGCTGACGGCTGAGCAGATCGCAGCGTACACAGATGCACATTTTGCAGACGAGAGTTTTGAACATATGGTACAGCCGAAAATGGTATACATTTCCAATCCGACAGAGATCGGAACGATTTATAAAAAGGCGGAACTGGAAGCAATTTATCAGGTGTGCAAAAAGCGTGGGCTCTATCTTTTCATGGATGGGGCGAGACTTGGCTATGGACTGATGTGCAAGGAAAATGATCTGACACTTTCTGATATCACAGCCAACACAGACGTATTCTATATCGGCGGAACAAAAGTGGGAGCACTTTTTGGAGAGGCAGTTGTGATCCGCAATGAGGAACTGAAAAAGGATTTCCGTTACAATATCAAACAGCGTGGCGGTATGCTGGCGAAAGGCAGACTGCTTGGAATCCAGTTCCTGACCTTGTTTGAGGAAAACCGGTATTTTGATATTTCCGCACATGCAGCACGATTAGCAGAAAAGTTAAAGGACGAATTAATAAAAATGGGAGTGAAATTCTATATTAATTCGCCGACCAACCAGCAGTTCCCAATCCTGCCGGATGCTGTGCTTGCGGAACTGAAAAAGAAATATAGTTTTGCTTATCAGGAGCGTATGGATGAGACACACAGTGCAGTCCGTTTCTGTACCTGCTGGGCAACGAAAGAGGAAAATGTGGATATGCTGCTTGCCGATATCCAGAAATTGTTAAAAGCTGATGATTAAAAATATGATGAAAGAGTGGAGAGAATGATTAACATGTCACCCAGGAAAAACATCTTACTCATCGCAACAGGCGGTACAATTGCATCCAAAAAATCAGACAACGGATTAAAACCACAGATCTCACCGGAAGAACTGATGCAGTATATTCCACAGGTGAAAGATATCTGTGATTTTCATGCTGTCCAGCTTTTAAATCTGGACAGCTCGAACATGGAGCCAGAACACTGGAAAATGATGGTGCATACTATCCATGAAAATTATGAAAAATACGATGGCTTCGTCATCGCCCACGGTACGGACACAATGGCATACACTGCGGCGGCACTTTCCTATATGATACAGAATTCAAAAAAACCGATCGTGATCACCGGCGCACAGAAACCGATCGACCTTGAGATCACCGATGCAAAATCAAATCTGCTTGACAGTTTTTTATATGCATCCGATGAAAACTCGCAAGGGGTTCAGATCGTTTTTGATGGAAAAGTCATTGCAGGAACAAGGGCGAAGAAAGTCCGTTCAAAAAGCTACAATGCATTTTCCAGCATTGATTTTCCATGTCTCGCCATGATCCAGGATGGCAATATCATGCGTTACATTCCACCGGTTCCGTATGAAGAGGAAGTACGGTTTTATGAGGAACTGGATGAAAATGTGTATCTGATCAAAATGATTCCGGGAATCAAGCCGAGAATTCTGCGCAGTGTCTTTGAAAATTATGACTGCATTATTGTAGAAAGCTTTGGGGTGGGTGGTATCCCACGATCGATTGCAGATGATTTTTATAAGCTTTGTCAGGAGTTTCCGGATCGTCTCGTGGTGATGTCTACACAGGTCGCACATGAGGGCAGCGATATGACGGTCTATGAAGTGGGACACGATATGAAAAAATACTGCCGCTTTCTCGAATCTTACGATATGACCTTGGAATCTGTCATTGCAAAAGTGATGTGGATGTTAGGCAACCGGGAGGCATTAGGCGGTAATTTAGAAGACATCTTTTATCAAAATGTGAACTATGATGTCATTTTTGGGAAAAACAGGAAGTGTTGACAGAAGTATCATCTCCCGGACAGCCCAGAGGGAAGAGAGAGGGGCGGCATGAATCTGCGTGCCCCCTGTAGGCTATACTATTGATTGGCTTTGAGAATTTTTACATCATCCAAAGATACACCAGAGAAAGCAGCAATTTCTTCCAGGGAAAAGTTGTTAGTTTTCAACATACGTTTGGCAATTTCAATTGCCGCATGTTTTTCACCCTCTGCAAAACCGTATTCATATTCAGCTTTCCGTAACTTCTTTTCTTCCAATTCTTTATCATACTCAAAAATACTCATACTGATAACCTCATTTCGGTATCGGGCAAGAAATTCCGCCAGAATCCCTTCCCGGATGCATTCGTCCACAGCACGTTTTACAGCCTGATTTAAAGGCATGTCTGACGCATAGTGGCGCACTCTGGCAACATACTGTGCATATTCTTTTAACATACTGCAATGCTGCATCAACTCTGTATTGTGTCCTTCATTGACATTCAAAACAGTAACAATTAATTCGAGCTTTGGTTCACCTGACAGATGTTCAAATGCTGAGGAAAGCCGAAGCTCTGTACAGTCAGCAATTGCCGTCGAACCATTGTAAAACTCGATAAAATTTGGTGCAGGGATTTTCTGTAAGGTGGAAGAGTACAGAGATTTCTTATCCACAAGTTTCTGATATTCACTGCAAATATAAAACAGATCACGAAGAGGCATATTGGGATTGTATGTTGACTGATGCTCATACAGATATAAATTGGTATCCATAATAAATGCCAGATCGTTTTTCATCCCCATATAAATAGCATTTTCTAATGTCACAATTTCCAACTCTTCCGGGTTTTTATAATCACTTTGATTGACCGCATTGTAAAGTGAGAGCAGATTCTTCCGGTCAGAAAATAACATACGAAAAACGGTGTCCTTGTAGTTCCTGTTTGCTGTCGGTGTTTTAACGGTGAAGTTTCGCTTTGCTCTGTTACGGTTTCTTTTACATTTTGCCAAAATTGTTTCCTCCTGATATGTGGCAGAACAGCCTATGTTTAAAACGGTTCTCTGCTTGCAGGAGAATAACAACTGTTTATGATTCCAAGTTCATTTCGTCTCCTGCTTTTCAATTGTTGATGGGTAACAAAAAGCATAGATACGAATGAAGTACGCAGATTATTTTGGGTTAATCTGTCGTTCTTAGAATATAGATGACAAAAATGTCATGAAGATTTTGTAAAATATGCTTTTAGTCATTGTAACACAGAAATTATATTGGAAGCAAGAAAAATTGGCTGTTTACTTCAACTTTTTTGTAGAGTAAAATAATAAAATTATAATTAGTGAAAATTTTGGGGGAAAGATTTGCATCTTATGATCGTTGGTATCATAATGGTGCAAAGGATACTTTGGAAAGGTGGTTTGGATATGAAATTTGGACCGATTGAAATCAAGGATAAAAGTAATCGGACGATCGTACTGAGAAATGCAACGCCGGAAGATGCAGAAGATTTAATCACGTACTTAAAAGTCACCACAGCGGAAACACCATATCTGATCCGGGAACCGGAAGAAGTTATCATGACACAGGAGCAGGAGACAGCGTTTATCAATAATTGCCTGAATTCGGACAGATCCTTAATGTTAATTGCAACGTTGGATGGAAAACATATCGGAAACTGTTCTTTCAATCCGGTTGGAAACTATAAGAGATATCGGCACAGATGCGAAGTGGCAATTGCTTTGTATCAGGAATTCTGCGGATATGGTATTGGAAAAATCATGTTGGAAACGGTGCTGAAAGCAGCAAAAGAGAGTGGATTTGAACAGGCGGAGCTTGAAGTGATCTCGGATAATCAAAATGCAATTACATTGTATGAAAAACTGGGTTTTCAGAAATATGGCACATTTCCAGATAACATGAAATATGCAGATGGGCATTATGCGTCTGCAGACTGGATGATGAAAAAATTATAATTGCTGAAATATATTTTAGATAGGTTAAGATGATATGGACTTGAGAGTGTTGCACTACTTTTTGACAGTGGCAAGAGAACAGAGTTTTACAAAAGCGGCAGAACAATTGAACATTACACAGCCAACGTTATCCAGACAGCTTGCAGCGCTGGAGGAGGAACTTGGTGCAAAGCTTTTTAACCGCGGAGGACATCAGATCACGCTCACAAATGAGGGACTGTTGTTAAAAAGGCGTGCACTTGAAATCGTAGATTTAGAGGACAAGATCGTCAGCGAGTTTAAAGGAAATAACGATTCTATCGAGGGAAAAATAACGATAGGCTGTGGCGAATTTCTGGCAGTGGAATCGCTGGCAAAAATCTGTAAAAACTACAGGGAAAAATATCCGTTAGTCCAGTTTGTAATCCACACCGGAACGGCGGACAATGTTCTGGAAATGATGAACAAAGGGCTGGTGGATATCGGACTTTTTTTAGAACCGGTCAATACGCAGGGACTTGACTACATCCGAATGCCGGAAAACGACCATTGGGTGGTAACGATGCGGCCGGATGATCCGCTTGCAGAGAAAGAGGTCATCACGAAAAATGATCTGCTGGATGTGCCGCTGATCCTGCCGGAGCGCATGAATGTGCAGAGTGAGCTGGCAAACTGGTTTGGAAAGGATTTCGGGAAGCTTCACATTGCATTTACGAGCAATTTGGGAACCAATGCGGGAGTGATGGCGCTGCACGGGCTTGGCTATCCGGTTTCCATTGAGGGAGCAGCAAGGTACTGGCGGAATGATCTGGTCGTTCAGAAAAGGCTTTTCCCGGAACTTAAAACTAGCACAGTGATCGCATGGAGGCGGAATATTCCGTATTCACCGGCGGTAAGCAGGTTTATCGAAGAACTGAATTAGAAAATGGATGTGCTATAAAACGATAGCAACAGCAAGTTGCTTTCCACAAACTGAATTTATCTGTATGATATGGGTAAAGGAGGCAGCAGCTATGGAAACAAAGAATATCATTTTGAAACTTCGCATGCAAAAAGGACTGTCACAGGATGAATTAGCAGAGAAAATCATGGTGACAAGACAGGCAGTATCCCGCTGGGAGAATGGCGAGACAGTACCAAATACAGAAACATTAAAACTTTTGTCAAAGGAATTTGATGTTTCCATTAATACACTTCTCGGAGAACCAAGAAAACTTATCTGCCAGTGCTGTGGAATGCCGATCAAGGATGATTCCATATTGGGGCGCGATAAAGATGGTACACTGAATGAAGAATATTGCAAGTGGTGCTATGCAGATGGAACTTATACCTACAGCAATATGGATGACTTGACCGATTAAATGCACTTGTAGGCAAATATGTGAATCTTGAATACAGACTGCCAAATGGACAGAAAGTGAAATTTTTAGATGATCAGAAAACATATCTTGGAAACCAGTTGGAATCGGAATTTGGAGGCGAGAGATGTTTTGGAATTGTTGCGAATATGGATTTTATCATGATTTGTACCTATGAGAAAGACGGTGCAGATCCGGAATTACTCCTTTATAAAAAGAGATAAAATATTATGCCTAAAAGGCATAACGAAACATACATTATAAGTATTAGACATAATAGAAAAACCGGTTATATAATAGGTGCGTAAGATATGGCAGCATATTTTATGCATCTTTTTTTGATTAAAATAGTTAAGATTCTCAGGAGGTGTCAGCAATGAAGAAAACATTAGTTGCATTTTTCAGTGCAAGTGGAACAACAAAAAAGATTGCGGAAATGATCGCAGAGGCAGCAAATGCTGATCTGCATGAAATTGCACCAAAAGTATTGTATACAAAAGATGATTTAAACTGGATGAACAAAAAATCCAGAAGCAGTATTGAAATGAGTGATAAATCCATCCGGCCGGAAATCGCAGATTCTAATTTGGATATGGAATCCTACGATGAGATTATTCTTGGTTTTCCAATCTGGTGGTATGTTGCACCGACCATCATCAATACATTTCTGGAAAAGTATGATCTCACAGGCAGGAAAATTGTTTTGTTTGCAACTTCAGGCGGAAGCGGTTTTGGAAATACAGTGAAAGAATTACAGCCGTCAGCACCGGGCGCGGAGATTGTGGAAGGAAAACTTTTAAACAGAGCGAATAAGCAGGAAATCGAGAACTGGGTAAAGACTTTATAAAAAGGAGTGTACAAAACTATGGCAAAGATCACACAGACAGCAGGAAGAAATGCACTCGGAGAATTTGCTCCGGAGTTTGCGCATTTTAACGATGATGTATTATTTGGAGAGAACTGGAACAATCAGGACATTGATGTAAAGACAAGAAGTATTATTACGGTCGTAGCGTTAATGGCTTCCGGTATCACAGATTCTTCCCTGAAATTCCATTTACAGAACGCAAAAGCACATGGCGTGACACAGAAAGAGATCGCTGCAATCATCACACATGTAGCTTTTTACGCAGGCTGGCCAAAGGGCTGGGCAGTTTTTAACTTGGCAAAAGAAGTATGGGATGTAAACGAGGGCGATCTTCCATATGAAGATGAAGCAATGAGAGCACATGCCAAAGAGATGGTATCCTCAATCGGTGCACCAAACGATGGTTTTGCACAGTATTTCAGTGGAAAGAGCTTTCTTGCTCCGGTATCTAAGAGTCAGGTTGGCATTTTTAATGTGACATTTGAGCCGGGCTGCCGCAATAACTGGCATATTCATCATGCAAAAAATGGCGGTGGACAGATCCTCGTATGCGTTGCCGGACGTGGCTATTATCAGGAGGAGGGCAAGGAAGCAATCGAGATGAAAACGGGCGACTGTATTAACATTCCAGCAGAAGTAAAACACTGGCATGGAGCAGCACCAGACAGCTGGTTCTCACATCTTGCAGTGGAAGTACCGGGTGAGGAGACATCCAACGAGTGGTGTGAGCCGGTATCGGATGAAGAGTATGCAAAATTGAAATAGAATAGAAGGCGAAACTCTGATTTAGGTCGTGAAGATTGTGCAAGATTTTCCCATTTTCCAGATTGAAAATCTTGAAAGCCTGATAGAAACTGCGGAGATGATGAAAACTGCCCTCGTTTTTAACAAAATCCATCCGGTATTGTTAAGGATACCTGGTGGATTTTCCATTTTCTGCAATTTATAATAATGTTAAAAATAATTGCAAAGGTGGTAAAAATATGAGAAAGTTATACATAGACAATATCAGATGGATCACAGTTGTGCTTGTGGTTTTGTATCATGTTATTTATATGTTCAATGGAATTGAAACATTTGGAGTGATCGGACCATTTTCGGATGTGCAATATCAGGATGCATTTCAGTATATCGTATACCCATGGTTTATGCTGTTGTTGTTTGTAATATCAGGAATGAGCGCAAGGTATGAGCTGGAACATCGCTCAGAAAAAGAATTTATAAAAAAAAGGACGGGAAAATTGTTGGTTTCATCCACCCTTGGGCTTTTAGTGTTCTGGTGGATTTTAGGATACTACAATCTGCTGATCGGCGGTGGACTAGAGCAGATGGCAGCAGTTCCAAAACCGGTTTTATTTATCATCATGGCAGTCAGCGGCATAGGACCGCTATGGTATATCCAGATGTTATGGATTTTTTCGGTATTGCTCGTATGGGTTCGCAGAGTGGAAAAAGATAGATTGTGGAAGCTGGGAGAGAAAGCGGACATTCCATTTCTTGTGCTGTTTGCAATTGTGATCTGGGGCGCAGCTCAGATTTTGAACACACCAATGGTTGTGGTATACCGTTTCGGTATCTATGGGGCTGGATTTTTTGTGGGATATTTTGTTTTGTCCCATGATGAAGTGATGGATCGTCTGGAAAAATGCTGGCTGCTGCTTGCGGTGTGTGCCGTAATTTTAGCGGCTGCATTTACAGTGTTATACTGGGGCAGACCATACGCCGAGCATTCAGTTTTAGACACACCGCTATGCAGCCTGTTTGCATGGATCGCGGTCATTGCAGTTTTGGCTTTCATGAAAAAATGGGGTAATATTTCCAACACATTGACAAGATGGATGGCAGCGAAATCATGGGGACTTTATTTATTCCATTACCTTTTCATTGCGATGACAGCATATTATCTGACCATGTATACAAAATTGCCGGCAGTGCTTCTTTATCTTTTTGTGGCAGCAGCGGGATTTGCCGGTGCATATCTGGCTTATGAGATCATCCGCCGTATTCCGGTGCTCCGGTGGATCGTCTGTGGAATTGGAGGAAAGAAAAAATAATGTTTGCAGAAAATCTCATTCAGCTTCGGAAACTAAATCATATGTCGCAGGATGAACTGGCAGATCAGATCGGTGTGTCGAGACAGACACTCTCGAAATATGAGACAGGGGAATCCCTGCCGGATATCGAAAGGTGCAAAAGGCTCGCAGATGTCTTTGGCGTGACGGTGGATGACCTGATCAATTATGAAAAAAAGGATTCTCTTGGGTTGGAAGTTCCACCGAAGGGAAAACACATTTTCGGCATGGTAAAAGTAGGTGAGAAAGGTCAGATCGTAATCCCGGCAAAAGCCAGAAAGATATTCGATATCAAGCCAGGAGATAATCTCATTGTGCTTGGTGATGAGGGGCAGGGCATTGCGCTGATCAAGGAAAAAGGACTGCTTGATCTTCTGAAAGCCGCCAGGGAAGAACATTAAAAAACTTCCCACATATCGCAGGAAAACCGGATATGTGGGAAGTTTTTTAATGTGTTTTGCGGTTGATATAATTGGTCTTATATTTGGAGTAAATAATTTTCTGGCTGCTGTATAGGCCATAGTATCCGGAAAGCATGTAGCTGAATGCAACGGCAAGCAAAAAGTAAGGCATGCCGTCGTAGCCGAACAACTCAAAGCTGATGAGCAGGGCAGTGATCGGGCAGTTTGTCACTCCACAGAAAACTGCGGCCATGCCGACTGCCGTACAGAGTGTCGGTGAAAAGCCTGACAGGTTTCCAAACAGACAGCCAAATGCCGCCCCGGTAAAAAACGATGGAACAATCTCGCCACCTTTAAATCCGGCACCTAATGTTAAAGCAGTAAAGAGCATTTTCATAAAAAAGGCTTCCGGGCGGACCGTGCCGTCAATACACTGTTCAATGATATTGATTCCCGTACCGTTATAATTCTGGTTGCCCACAAGCAGCGTTAAAATGAGCACGAAACATCCACCGGCGAAAATGCGCACATAAGGATTTTTGAAAAACTTTTTATAAAGGTGTTCTGACTGATGCAGCATGACACAGAAAATAATGCTGACACCGGCACATAAAATCGCAAGGACAGAGATTTTTACAGCACTTGTGATCTTAAAAGCAGGAATCTGGCCGATCAGGAACATTTCCTGTGAGACACCAAAGAATTCTGCAACAGCATGTGCGACCAGTGAGGAGATCACGCACGGGACTAACGCCGCATAATACATAACGCCGACACTGACAACTTCCATGGAAAAGACAGCCGCAGCCATCGGTGTGCCAAACAATGCAGAGAATGCGGCGCTCATGCCGCACATGATCATAATGTGTTTGTCTTTTTCATCAAAGCGGAACAGTTTTCCAAGACCGTTTCCGATACTTCCACCGAGCTGTAACGCAGCACCTTCACGTCCGGCAGAACCACCAAACAGGTGGGTGATGAGTGTGGAGATAAAAATCAGCGGAGCCATGCGAAGCGGCAGATCTTCATCGGAATGTATCGCAGATAATACAAGGTTGGTTCCGGTATCTTTTTCATCATGAAGCAGGCGGTAACATCCGACGATCAGGATACCACTCACCGGGAGCAGAAAAATAAGCCACGGGTTTTTGGTTCTGGTCAGTGTGACCACATACATGCCGAAATAGAAGAGTGTGCCAACACCCCCGACAAGCAGTCCGGAGACGATGGAGAAAAGCACCCATTTGGCAGAGGTTTTTATTCGTTTGAAATCATGTTGTAATTTATGACAGATCAGTTCTTTCATATGTTCTTTCCACTTTCCCTTTTGATCAGAATGAAACGGCAGTGCCCGGATTTCATTTCCATAATATTATAGTAGCATTTCAAAAAATCTTTTTCAATGTAAAACATCATTGCATTCTAATTTTATGAAATAAAAGCGGCAGGGCAGAAAGTAATACTTTGAGCAAATTTCCACCAGAAAAAAGAAAAATAAGAAAAAAGCATCTTGCTGATATACAATTTGCACAAAAAACAAAAACAAAAATTATGAAATATAGAGAAGATAACGATTCAGTATTGCTTTTTTATGAAAAAAGAATATAATTCAATTATCAACTGAAAACGTTACCGAAAACAATACCGAAAATGTTACCGGGAACATTTCAGCGAAGTGGCAGAGTGCCAGAACAATCATTGCACAATACAGATGTGCAGAAAGTATACGGGAGGAAACGACATGAAGAGAAAAGTTTTATCAGTAATGCTTGCTACAGCAATGACAGCAACTTTATTTGCAGGATGCGGCAGTGATGCTTCCAATGCAGACAGTGCAAACAGTGCAGATGCAACAGCAAGTACAACAGAAGCAGGAGATGTGAAAACAGATGCAGCAGCATCAGGAAGTGGTTCCGTTTATTATCTGAACTTTAAACCGGAACAGGATCAGCAGTGGCAGGATCTGGCAGCAAAATACACAGCAGAGACCGGAACAGAGGTTACAGTTATCACGGCTGCAGATGGTACATATGAGCAGACATTAAAATCAGAGATGGCAAAATCAGAAGCACCAACCTTATTCCAGGTAAACGGACCTGTAGGACTTGCAAACTGGAAAGATTATTGCATGGATCTTTCCGGCAGTGAGTTATATTCACATCTGACAAGTGATGATTTTGTATTAAAAGATGGAAACGCAGTACAGGGTATCGCTTATGTTATCGAGACTTACGGTATCATTTACAATAAGACAATCTTAAATGACTACTGCACAATGGACAACGCAGTGATTTCTTCTGTTGATGAGATCAACAACTTTGCGACATTAAAAGCAGTTGCAGATGATATCCAGTCCAGATTAGATGAGATTAATGATAAGTTTGGATACGATCTTCAGGGAGCATTTACTTCCGCAGGTATGGATGGATCATCTGACTGGAGATTTAAAACTCATTTGGCAAATCTTCCAATTTACTATGAATACAAAGACAAAGGAATTAATTCTACAGATGCAATAGAAGGAACATACCTTGACAATTACAAACAGATCTGGGATTTATACATTACAGATTCCACCTGTGATCCGGGAATGCTCTCATCTAAGACAGGTGATGAAGCAGAATCTGAATTCGGTATGGAAGAGGCAGTATTCTACCAGAATGGTACATGGGAGTATGGTAACCTCACAAATGAAGAGAATGGTTATCTTGTAACCGCTGAAGACATGAGCATGATGCCAATCTATATTGGTGTTGAGGGAGAAGAGAATCAGGGACTCTGCACAGGTTCTGAGAACTACTGGTGTGTAAACAGCAAAGCTTCTGCAGAAGATCAGCAGGCAACACTTGATTTCCTGAACTGGGTTATCACATCTGACGCAGGACGTGAATCCATGGCTCATGAAATGGGATTTACAACACCATTTGATACATTCACAGGCGAATATGAAGCAGACAATGTATTTATCCAGGCTTCTAACCAGTACATCGCTGATGGTAAATACTCTGTAACATGGAACTTCTCTACTATTCCATCTGAGACATGGAAAGACGGTGTAGGTTCTGCATTATTAGAGTACGCACAGGGAACAGGTGACTGGGACGGCGTTGTCAGTGCATTCGTTGACGGATGGGCTACTGAGTATGCAGCAGCTGCAAACAAATAAAAAGTAATGATGAAGTAACATGGAAAGGGTGTGTGGCCTGCCACTCACCCTTTCAGATTATTAAGGTTTTATGAGAGGATGGAAATTATGGAGAAAGCAATCAAAAAATATTTTCCTGTTTTTGCACTCCCTACATTAGTGGCATTTACAATAGGTTTTATAGTTCCTTTTATTATGGGTATCTACTTATCATTCTGTGAATTTACAACCGTTACAGATGCAAAATTTGTAGGATTAAAAAATTATCTGCGCGTGTTCAGTGATCCGACATTTATGCATGCATTATGGTTCACTGCATTATTCACCATTGTATCAGTGCTGACGATCAATGTTTTTGCATTTGTAATTGCGATGCTTTTAACAAAGGGAATTAAAGGTACGAACTTCTTCCGTACAGTATTTTTTATGCCAAACCTTATTGGTGGTATTGTTTTAGGTTATATCTGGCAGATCCTGCTGAATGGAATCTTAGGTCATTTTGGAAGAACACTTACTTATTCTTCTTCCTATGGATTCTGGGGATTGATCATTTTAATGAACTGGCAGCAGGTCGGTTATATGATGATCATTTATATCGCCGGTATCCAGAATATTCCGGGCGAGCTGATCGAGGCGGCAAAAATGGACGGGGCGTCCAACTGGCAGTTATTGAAGAGTGTTACGATTCCAATGGTAATGCCATCCATCACAATCTGTACATTCTTAACACTGACGAACTCTTTCAAACTGTTCGATCAGAACCTGGCATTGACAGCAGGAGAGCCGTCCAATAATTCGCAGATGCTTGCGCTTAACATCTTTGAGACATTCTATGGAAGAACCGGTTGGGAAGGTGTCGGTCAGGCGAAAGCAGTTATCTTCTTTATTATAGTAGCAGTTATCGCACTGGCACAGAACAGACTGACTAGAACAAAGGAGGTACAGCAGTAATGGCAAAGAAAGTAAAAGAAAATAATGAGGTAAGTGCTGTAAGAAGATCAAAACACGGAGGAGTGCTGACCGTATTTTTCAGTCTGCTGACCGTTTTTTATCTGTATCCGATTTTTCTGGTGCTGATCAATTCCTTCAAGAAAAAAGGATTTATCACAAAAAATGCATTTGCATTGCCGGATGAGAGATCCTTTACCGGATTGTCAAATTTCATCCGGGGTATTGAAAAAACAAACTTTTTTCAGGCGTTTGGCTACTCGGTGCTCATCACCGTTGGCTCTGTTGCGGTGATCATCTTATGCACCTCCATGTGTGCATGGTATATTACAAGAGTACATAATAAAGTGAATGCAACCATTTATATGTTATGTCTGTTTTCCATGATCGTACCATTCCAGATGGTAATGTTCACCTTGTCAAAACTGGCAAATATGATGCATCTGAGCAACCCGGTCGGTATCATTTTAGTATACCTTGGATTCGGTGCAGGACTTGCGGTGTTTATGTTCTGCGGCTTTGTAAAAAGTATTCCGATCGAGATAGAAGAGGCGGCGATGATCGATGGATGTACTCCGATCCAGACATTCTTTCAGGTGGTATTTCCAATTATGAAACCAACGGCGATCACCGTTGCAATTTTACAGGCAATGTGGATCTGGAACGATTATTTACTTCCTTATCTGGTATTGGATATCAAAAAATACAAGACGATTCCAATCGTCATTCAGTACTTAAAAGGTGGTTATGGAGCAGTAGACTGGGGTACGATGATGGCAATGCTTGTACTTGCGATTGTTCCAATTGTAGTTTTCTATGTGGCTTGTCAGAAATATATTATTGAAGGAGTAGTTGCAGGAGCGGTCAAAGGCTGATATTACAGTAGAAGATTGTAAAAAAATACATATTTTACGAAAAAAAACGAAAAAACAGTAGACAGGAAAGAAAAATATGGTTACGATAAAGGATATAGCCAGGGAATCAGGATATTCCATCAGCACGGTTTCCAGAGTCCTGAATCATAGAAATGATGTCAGTCCCGATGCAAAGAAAAAAATCGAAGAAGTAGTTGAAAAATTTCATTTTGTTCCGAATAATAATGCGAAGCATTTGAAGCAGAGCAATACGAAAACAATTGTTGTATTAGTCAAAGGTATTTCCAATATGCTGTTCTCCAACATTGTGGAGGAGATCCAGCAGATGATCGGAAGAACCGACTATACACTGGTTGTTTCCTACATTGACGAGGACGACAATGAGGTGGAACAGGCATTACAGCTCTGCAGGGAGCGAAAGCCGTTAGGACTTCTGTTTTTAGGTGGTAACCCGGAATTTTTTAAACAGGGATTTGCAAAGGTGGATGTGCCGAGTGTGCTTGTGACAAACCGGGCAAATAATCTTCCATTTGAGAACCTTTCCAGTGTTGCAACAGATGATATTGCCGCAGGAAAGTGTGCTGTGGATGCTTTGCTTGAAGCAGGACATGACAAGATTGGTATTATCGGTGGTGATCCGGTAAAATCATACACCAGCCACCAGAGATATTTAGGATGTAAGGAAAGCTTTGCAGAACATGGTAAGGAAATGGATCTTGAAGTCTGCTATGAGAAAGCAAGATTCTCATTTGACAGTGCTTACCGGGCGATGAAACGTCTGGTGGAAAAGTATCCTGATCTGACAGCAGTATTTGCAATGTCAGATGTGATGGCTATCGGCGCGATCCGTGCGCTGCGCGATATGGATTATCGTGTACCGGAAGATATTTCTGTGATTGGTTTTGATGGCACCGTATTAGCAGAATATTATAATCCGAAACTCGCCACGATCAGGCAGCAGTATCAGACACTTGCCGTGAGAAGTGTGGAGATACTGTTTGGACAGATCGAACTGAAGAAAGAACCGATTTATGAGGTGGTTCCGTTTGAGTTCGCAAGTGGGGAGAGTATAAAGAATTTGAAATAGGAGTTTTTGAACTCAAATAGGAGGAATTATTGTTATGAGAAGCAGCGGTGTTTTAATGCACATTTCATCCCTGCCATCCCCTTATGGAATTGGTACAATGGGAAAAGAGGCAAGAAAGTTCGTAGATTTTCTTGATAAATCAGGTCAGAAATACTGGCAGATCCTTCCAATCTGTCCGACCAGCTATGGTGATTCACCATATCAGTCATTTTCCAGTTTTGCAGGAAATCCTTATTTTATCGATCTTGAGATTTTATGCAGAGAAAAACTGTTAAAAAAAGCAGAGTGTGAATCTTTTCCATGGGGCAGCAATCCTCATTATGTAGACTATGGGGTTATGTACAATTCCCGCTATGCATTACTGAAAAAAGCCTATGTACGTTTCATGAAAAAACAGCCGGAGGATTTTGCATCTTTCTGTGAGAAAGAAGCAGAATGGCTCGAGGATTATGCACTGTTTATGGCATTAAAAGATGCCCATGGCGGAATTGCATGGTTTGAATGGGAAAAAGAATTAAAGACAAGAGAACAGAAAGCATTGTCAGAAGCAAAAGAAACTTATGCAGATGACATTCTGTTTTACAAAATGCTCCAGTATCTGTTCTTTAAACAGTGGTGGGCATTGAAGGAATATGTAAATGAAAAAGGCATTGAGATCATCGGAGATGTTCCAATTTATGTTGCAGGAGATTCTGCGGATGTATGGGCTAATCCGGCTCAGTTCTACTTGGATGAGAACTTAGATCCGATCGATGTTGCAGGATGTCCGCCGGATGCATTCTCCGCAGATGGACAGCTTTGGGGAAATCCACTGTTCCGCTGGGATGAGATGAAAAAAGACGGTTATAGCTGGTGGACAAAACGGATCAAAGCAATGTCAAAATTATATGATATTGTACGTATCGATCATTTCCGTGGATTTGATTCTTACTATGCGATTCCTGGAACAGACGACACGGCACGTAATGGTGAGTGGAGAGAGGGCCCTGGAATGGATCTGTTTCATGCATTGGAGAAGAAGCTTGGCAAGTTAAATATCATTGTGGAGGATCTTGGATTCCTGACACCTTCTGTATTAAAGCTTGTAAAAGATTCCGGTTTTCCGGGTATGAAAGTGGTACAGTTTGCATTTGATTCCAGAGAGGGAAGCGATTATTTGCCACATAACTACCCGACACACTGTGTTGTATACACAGGAACACACGACAATGATACGATCCTTGGCTGGATGAATACAGCACCGAAGGCAAGTGTAAAATTTGCAAAAGAGTACTTAAACCTCACAAAAGAGGAAGGTTATAACTGGGGCATGATGCGCGGTGCATGGGCTTCCGTCGGTGATCTCGCAATCGTTCCGATGCAGGATATCATCGGTGTCGGTTCTGAGGGACGTATGAATACGCCATCCACCTTAGGCGGCAACTGGGAGTGGAGAGCAACCGCAGACCAGATTGACAACAAACTTACAAAACGCCTTTATAAATACATGCAAATGTACGGACGTGTCAGGAAAGATGTGAAGGAAGAAGCCAAAGAAGAAGCGTAGATAACAAAAAAGTAAATTGTTTGATAGAACAAAAAAATCGCATAGTCAGATATGATGTTCCTGCTCGCAAAGCTCGCGAAGGAAATCACATCTGTCTATGCAATTTTTTTGTTCATTTATATCTGATAATTCTCTTTCTTAATTACGGTTTATTATCTACGCTTCCCAATGGCTTGTAAAAATGGAGAAAACCATCTATAATAAGTAGGCTGTGGTATATCCACGGAACACGTGAGAGAAGAAGGTTTTACATATGCTGATCGAGAAATTTTTAAAACAGGCAAAAGAAGAGATTATCATGGATACCGTGTTATCCGATGAGTTTATGGATAAAGTGCAGGACAATTTTGCACCGATCGAGAGTCTGATGGCATACTACCGGTGTGCGATCATGGAAGTGGAGACAAAGTTCAATGTTTTGAATGAGCAGTTTTCCCTGCAATATGACAGAAATCCGATCGAGTCCATTAAGGCGAGAGTGAAATCGTTTGACAGTATTTTAAAGAAAGTGAAGCGGAAACAGATTCCGTTTTCACTGGAATCCATAGAGGAAAATATCAACGATATCGCAGGGGTCCGCGTGATCTGTTCATTTCAGGAAGATATTTATATGCTGGCGGATTGTCTGCTGCAGCAGGACGATGTCAGACTGATCGAGCGGAAAGATTATATTAAAAACCCGAAGCCGGGTGGATACCGCAGTCTGCATCTGATCATCGAAGTGCCGATTTTCCTTGAAAAAGAAAAACGTCCGATGAAGGTGGAAGTCCAGCTTCGGACGATCGCAATGGATTTCTGGGCAAGTCTGGAGCATAAATTACGTTATAAGAAGAACATTCCGGAAAGCGAGGCAGAGTATCTGGCAAAAGAACTGGTGGAGTGTGCCGGCATCAGTGCATCCCTGGATCAGAGAATGGAAGCTATCCGTGACCGGATGGAAGCTGCACAGGAGAAGATGTCATGACAACACAGGAAAAGAACGGGATCACAGAGGGAGTGATCTGGAAACAGCTGTTGATTTTCTTCTTTCCGATTCTGGTGGGAAGTTTTTTTCAGCAGTTATATAATACGGTGGATTCTGTCATTGTGGGACAGTTTGTCGGAAAAGAAGCACTGTCGAGTGTCGGCGGCTCTGCCGGGCAGATCATAAGCCTTGTGGTAGGGTTTTTCACAGGCGTGTCCACGGGAGCTACCGTTATTATCTCACAGTATTTTGGTGCCGGAAAAAAAGAGGAGATAGAAGAGTCTCTTCACACCGCTTACGCATTTGCACTTGTGGGAGGACTTGTGCTCGGAATTGCCGGGATCGTTTTTGCACCACAGATGCTGCTCTGGATGAACACACCGGAGGAACTGATCGCAGAATCGGTACTGTACGTGCGGGTGTATTTTTCAGGACTGATTTTTATTTTCATTTACAATATGGGTGCTGCGATTTTAAGGGCAGTTGGGGATTCGAAAAGACCATTATATTATCTGATCGTCTGCAGTGTGGTAAATATTATATTGGATCTTTTACTCATTCTGGTCATCCCATTAGGCGTTTTAGGTGCGGCCATTGCCACCCTGATCGCTCAGGCGGTCAGTGCTGTTTTGGTGACAGTTACACTGATGTACCGCACGGAGGGCATGAAACTGTGTCTCTCACAGATCCGCATGTACAAAAGAATGCTGCAGAGTATTTTAAAAATAGGTCTTCCGGCGGGATTTGAGGCAATCATGTACAGTATTTCGAATATTATCGTGCAGGTGTCCATCAATAATTTTGGCGTGGACACGATGGCGGCATGGACGGCTTATTCCAAAATTGATTTTATTTTCTGGATGATCAACAGCGCATTCGGAATCTCTGTTATGACATTTGTAGGACAAAACTATGGAGCAGGGAAATGGGACCGCATCCGGAGAGGTACAAAAATCTGTCTTGGCATGGCACTGATATCGGCGGTTTTTGTGAGTATCATCTTAATGTCTGCAGAGAGATTTCTGTTTGGAATCTTTGTCAATGATGCGGGCGTGGTCGAGATCGGTATCCACATGATGAATGTGATCGCACCGGCGTACTTATTATTTGCCTTTATCGAAGTGTTTTCCGGGGCACTGCGTGCACAGGGAGCAGTGGTAGTCTCCACGCTGATCACGATGGTTGGCATCTGTGTGCTCCGTATGATCTGGGTGACACTTGTGGCAGCTCACGGAACCTTAGAGCAGGTCATCATCTGCTATCCGATCACATGGGCGGCAGGTGCGCTTGCGATGAGCATCTATTACATTTACAAGCAGAGAAAAATATTTCAGGCAAGATAGCCACTAAAATACGTGAATATATAAGAGAAACCTATTTATTATTTATTTTGATAATGAACAGGTTTCTTTTCTCATTTATTGCGAAACTCATAAAATGTAAATTAAATTGTGAAAAATCGATAAAAGATTGAGAAAACACTGGAGAGCGGTCGGTTCTTAGAAGGCAGGTGCGACAATAGTCGTGACTGGCTTCTTAGTACCGTTACCAGCGACACGTAGCGAAAGCGTGTTTTCGAAAATTTTGTTGATTTTTCACAATTTGACATAGCATGAGAAGAGTTTCGCCCCCAAAATGAAAAAGATACAAGAATTCTATTGACAGATATATAAATGACTGATAATATAAACATATGAACATATATTCATATAACACGGAGGTGAAATGATTGGCAATTAATGATGTAGAACATTGTGAAACGTGCGAGATCCACGAGGATAAGATCAAACAGGTGAGTGAGCATATGCCGGACGAAGATGAACTGTACGATCTGGCAGAACTGTTTAAAATATTCGGTGATTCAACCAGAATCCGGATTTTGTATGTGTTGTTTGAGTCAGAGGTGTGTGTCTGTGATCTTGCGGAAATGCTTCATATGAACCAGTCAGCGATTTCCCATCAGCTTAAAATATTAAAGCAGGCGAAGCTTGTAACCGGCAGAAGAGAAGGCAAATCCGTGATTTATTCGCTGGCAGATGAACATGTGCGCACGATCATCGATCAGGGAAGAGAACATATTGAAGAATAAGAAAATGGAGGAATGGATCATGAAGAAAAAATTTAAATTAGAAGACCTTGACTGTGCAAACTGCGCAGCAAAAATGGAAGATGCGATCAAAAAAATCCCGGGTGTCAACGATGCAAGCGTAAGCTTTATGACACAGAAAATGAGCATTGATGCAGAGGATGCAAAATTCGACGAGATTATGAAAGAAGCCGTTGCTGTTTGTGCAAAGGTTGAGCCGGACTGCAAAATCTTATTTTAATGAATCAATGGCTGCTGCGTGATGCGGCAGCCATTTCTATCCCAAGGAGAGTAATTTGTGCCTGCGGCATAAAGTCTGCAGGTTACAGAAAGGCATGGTAAATAATATGACAAAGAAACAGAAAAAGATGCTTTACCGCATCATTGTCACATTTCTGCTGTTTGCAGTCCTGATGGTCTGTGAACACACGGGACGGATGGACGGATGGAACAAAATTGTGTTATTTGTGATTTATCTGGTTCCGTATCTGGTCATTGGTTATGATATTGTATACAAGGCGGCACGAAACATCAGCCACGGACAGGTGTTTGATGAGAATTTCCTTATGATGATCGCCACATTCGGAGCGTTTGGCGTAGGTGAATATTCCGAGGCTGTCGCTGTTATGCTGTTTTATCAGGTAGGCGAACTGTTCCAGGGCTATGCGGTTGGAAAATCCCGCCAGTCCATTTCTGATATGATGGACATTTGTCCGGAATATGCCAATATCGAGGAAGACGGAGTTTTAAAACAGGTTGATCCGGATGATGTGGAAGTTGGAAGCATTATCGTAGTGAAACCAGGGGAGCGTATTCCTTTGGACGGTATTGTTGTGGAGGGTGAATCCCTGATCGATACCGCAGCACTGACCGGCGAGTCGGTACCAAGAAGCGCAAAAGCCGGGGATGAGATCATCAGTGGTTGTGTGAACGGAAGCGGAACATTAAAAGTAAAAACAACAAAAGAGTTTGATGATTCTACGGTTGCAAAGATTCTGGAACTTGTGGAGAATGCAAGCAGCAAAAAAGCAAAAGTTGAGAATTTCATCACACGTTTTGCAAAATACTATACTCCGGTTGTCACGATCGGTGCAGTGATCCTCGCAATTCTGCCACCACTGATCCTTGGCGGCGGATGGGCAGAATGGATTCAGAGAGCATGTATTTTCCTTGTTATTTCCTGCCCGTGTGCGTTGGTGATCTCCGTTCCTTTAGGATTCTTCGGAGGAATCGGTGCAGCGTCTAAGATCGGTGTCCTTGTAAAAGGAAGCAACTATTTAGAGGCAGTGGCAGAGATGACCACAATTGTTTTTGATAAGACCGGAACACTGACCAAAGGCGAGTTTAAAGTGACAGATGTCATCACCGAAAACAGTTCCAAAGAGGAACTGATCGAACTTGCAGCATTGGGAGAAGGCTATTCCAATCATCCAATCGCAAATTCCATCCGTGAAGCTTACGGAAAAGAGCTGGATTTAAACCGTGTGACAAACACAGAGGAAATCGCAGGACACGGAATCAAAGCTGTGATCGACGGAAAGACCGTATTACTCGGAAATGAAAAACTCATGAAGTCAGAGAGTATTTTTTATACACCTTGCAAGAGCATGGGAACAGTTGTTTATGTGGCATGCAATGGAGTATTTGAAGGAGCGGTTGTCATCTCCGATACCATTAAAGATGGAGCAAAAGAGGCAATCCACGACATGAAACAGGTAGGCGTCAGACATACGGTTATGCTGACCGGAGACCGCAAAGAGGCCGCAGAGACAGTGGCACAGACACTTGGTATCGATGAGGTACATGCAGAACTGTTACCGGGTGGTAAAGTAGAGCAGGTGGAAGCACTCTTAAAAGCTGAAAAAGAAAAAGAGCGTCTTGCATTTGTTGGAGATGGAATCAATGATGCTCCGGTACTCACCAGAGCGGACATCGGAATCGCAATGGGAAGCATGGGTTCCGATGCGGCGATCGAAGCAGCGGATATTGTCCTGATGGATGATGATGTGACAAAGATTGCATCGGTTGTTAAGATTGCAAGAAAGACACTCCGCATTGTAAAACAGAACATTGTGTTTGCACTTGCAATAAAAGCACTTGTTCTGATCCTCGGCGCACTTGGTATGGCGAATATGTGGGAGGCCGTATTTGCGGATGTAGGAGTTTCTGTCATCGCAATCTTAAATTCCATGCGTACTTTAAATGAAAAGTAAAAAGAAATATTCATAGTAGTCAAAATAAAAATTCGGATTCTCAGTCAAAAATTGTCAGAAATAAGTTGACTTTATATCTGTAAAAAAGTACTATTTTTGTAGGAGAAAGGATGACATAAATGAGACAGTCCTAAAATAGCAACGGAGAAAGGGAAAATGAACAAGATCCTTGATTTGATTTTTGAAGATGTAAAGAATGAGAATGAAACAAAGAAAACAGCGGTGACACTGCGTATCAGTGCGCTGATCTTCATTGGATATTTTCTCTGCCTTATGGCAGTTTTCTGTAGCATGGGCGACTGGATGAATGTGGGTGGCTGTCTGGTGTGCGGAGTATGCTATGTGTTATCTTTTTACACAACATACTGGAATCACACAAGAGAGTCAGCGTGGATCTCACAGATACTTATGATCGTGTGGATCATCCTGTTTATTGTGATGTTTGGCTGGGATTGCGGAGTACAGCATTATCTGTTTGCATTTCTTGCGCTGAACTTTACGGTGAGTACTGCAGGAGAGCGGAGAAAAGTGCTGACTGCGGTCGGAGCATGTGCACTCCGTCTGGCTTTGTATGCCTACGCCCGGAATTTCAAACCGTACAGCCCACTGGATCCCGGCATAAGTGTTCTGATACAGATTTTAAATACCATTTTTATTTTTGCGCAGATCACCGCTGTCATGATCATATTTACGAAGGATGCCCAGAAAATGGAACAGAAGCTTGTACGGTATAATACAAAACTGCAAAAGTTAGCTTCTGTTGACGCACTTACCGGTCTTTGGAACCGCCGGAGCATGTGGGAATATATCCGTGCAGTGGAGTATGATTATGAGGTCGGAAATGCAGGCTTTGTATCGATCGCCATTGCAGATATTGATTTCTTTAAAAGGATCAATGATACCTATGGGCATGATGCAGGTGATGAAGTGTTAAAGGCAGTGGCTGAACTTTTCATGGACAAAATGAAAACATATGGAAGGGTGTGCCGCTGGGGAGGCGAGGAGTTCCTGTTTGTATTTTATGGCAGAAACGGCGATGCGGCATATGATGTGCTGCAGGAGATTTATGACGAGATCCACAGGCTGACGGTGTCGTATGAAAATGAGGAGATCCGCATTACCATGACGTTTGGACTGGAAGAGTACGATAAGAACGATGGTATGGAAATGGCGATCCGCAGGGCAGATGAGAAGTTATATCAGGGAAAAGAGACCGGACGCGATAAGATCGTTTATTGAAGCAGGTGGCGTATCTGAGAAAAATATGCATATTATGCAGAAAATACTATGGAATTTTTTGGAAAAATAAGGTATAATATGCTATATTGTGAAAAGGCTTACATGATAACAAGAGAGGAGTTAACGAAAAACAATGGAAGAAAATAAATATCGTTATAATGACATTTCGGAACGATTGCGGAGAATGAATAGAATATATATGGGAGCCACGATCTTTATGGCGGCACTGATTTTGTTGTATCTGTGGATGAAACAGATGAATCATAACATCAAGACGGTGACCGTCTATGGAAATACGGTTCTTTTACTTGCATTTACCGTGGTGAACGCGGTTATTTATTGCAGGAATAAGGCAACAAGCAAGTTAAAAGTGGCGGTAACCATGGAGATGGGAATTGAGTATTTGCTGATTGGTATGCAGACAGATGCGCATTTTATTACCTATATACTGATTGCTTCTCTTGCATTACAGATTCCTTATTATGATAAAAAGGGATTAAGGAGAACCTCAATTGGACTTGGAATTTTATATATCCTTGTGACTGTTGTACAGTCTGTCAAGGGAATTAATGTGATAGATGTGGATACCATCTGTGGTATTTGGGGTGTGCTTGGAATTCTCTTTATCATCGCAAAAATCGGTGATATCACGATTATGTTTAATGATGATGCACTTGGCTCTATCGCAGAAGAACATGAGAAGGAAAAACGGGTACTGGAAGGGGTGCTTGGCATTTCACAATCTATCCGGACAGAATCTGTAAAGAGCGGTGAACTGATCGAAAAGCTGGTTGGCGTGACAGAATCTGTAACAAACAGCATGCAGGAGATTTCAGCTTCTGCCAATACAACCGCAGGCAGCATTGAAGAACAGAGTACAATGACCAATTCCATTCAGGATGCAATTGGTGTAACCGGAGAGAGTTCAAAGCAGATGGTGGATATTGCAATGAATTCCAACGAGAGTATTCAGGAAAATATCCGTGTAATGGAAGAATTAAGGACACAGTCAGAACTGATCACGAATACAAACCACGAAGTGACGACCGCCATGACAAAGCTTCAGAACAAAACAAAAGAAGTGGAAGAGATTGCAGGAATGATCTTAAATATTTCCAGCCAGACGAATCTTCTTGCACTGAATGCATCGATCGAAAGTGCAAGAGCTGGTGAGGCAGGCCGCGGATTTGCTGTCGTGGCAGAACAGATCAGACAGCTTGCAGAGCAGACAAAGAATTCTACGGAGCAGATCACGAGGATCGTCAATGAGCTGAATGAGAATGCCAATGAAGTAGTTTCTTCTGTGGAAGAATCTGTAGAGGCCGTTGAGAGCCAGAATCAGAAGATCGTTGCAGCATCTGAGACATTTGAGATATTGAACCGTAATATGACAGATCTGATCGATCATATCGAGGAAGTAAACCGGCAGGTGGATGGACTTTCTGAGTCTAATAATAAGATCGTGGAAAATATATCCCAGTTGTCTGCTGCAACAGAGGAAGTGACCGCAAGTGCAGAACAGGTACATGGCATGAGCGAACAGAACCTTGAGTTTGCAGAGCAGGTACAGCAGGCAGTAGATAAGATGCGTGCAACGGCAGATGACCTGAAAAAGTATTTATAAGAAAAGAGCTGCAGGATGCAGCCCTAAAGAAAGGAAAAATGTTCCAGAGCGAAGGCGATACCGTCTTCGCTCGCTTTTTTTGTGACAAAGGACACCCGGTCAAAAAGAGAAGCCGGGTATGCATTTCCCATCGCAACACTGTTCGGGAGATAGGAGAGCATCGGAAGATCATTGTTGCTGTCTCCGAATGCATAGGCATCCTTTTTTGACAGATTGTAATGATCAAGGACAAACTGGATTCCGGTTGCTTTGCTGTAGCCGTGAGGGACAAATTCCCGGAATGTGCCGCCCCGGTCAATGCAGTTGAAATGTACGTCGCTGATCTTTCGGAAAGCCTGCAGCTGCTCTTTGTCCTGAAACCAGATAACAAATTTATCACAGGTAAAATCCGGTGACTCCAGATCCGTTGGCATTGTATAACCGCGTTTCACGAAAGCGTCATATTGTGCCACGGCATCCGGATGAATGACCGGACGGACCGGATCATAAGCAACCGCAGTGGATGATTCGAAAACAATGTCCACATTGGTGTCTCTTGCTGCTTTTAACAGTTCCATTGTAATTTCATGGGACTGTGTGACATGTAAAAGATTCTTTCCGCCGCAGTAAATATCAGTGCCGCATCCGCAGACAAATCCGTCAAAGCCGACTTCCTGAAAGCGTGGCTCCACGTTCTGGATACATCTTCCGGTATTTAAAAACATCAGGTTTCCGTTTGCTCTGGCTTTTCGTATCGCAGTGATGGCACTCTGTGGTATAGAACCGTCGATTTCGGAAGTTAAAGTTCCGTCTATATCAAAAAAAGCTATTTTTTTCATTTGGGATTCTCCTTTTCCATCGTATTTCAAACGATTGCATTGTATAGTATTTCTTGGAAATAGTCAAAGAAAATATGAAAAATCAGTAAATTCGGATACCATAAGCATGAAAAATATGGTAGAATATGTATAACTTTGATGAACACGGAGGTTTCGGATAATTATGGAGCAGGATAACAGTAAAGTGGCCTGGGGGAAAGCCTTAAAACCGATATTTGCATTGATGCTTGTCATTGTTTTATGGCAGGTGCTTGTATTGGAAATGTTAAAGAATGGAATCATCAGCACGTTGATCGCAGTTGTGCTGGTAAGTGCGGTCAGTGTTGTGATTTTTGGGATCGTATTCTGGGTTGTGAAATCACTGCTGAACCAGTTTCTTACAATAGCCCAGGGAAAAACAGAAGATGAACAGGAGCAGACGAAGATCGGAGAAAAAGCGAAAAAGCTGATGGAGCGTGAGGACAACATCGGATTGATGATGCGTTCCGTACATGATTCCATCAGTTCATTTGCAACTGTGATTTCCGGTATCAAAACAGCAACAGAAGAATTAAAATCTGTATCCGATGATTTTAATAATATCTTTCATGATATGGAAGATTCCTTGAAGATCACACAGGATTCAACGCATACGATCGCAGATAACACTGTGACGCAGGCAGCACAGACGGCAGATATGAAAGAGAAGATCGATGCGATCGGCGATCTGATCGCTATGATTTCCGAGAATGTCGATGCCTTGAATGCAAGTGCAGATAAGATGCAGGAATGTAATGAGTCTGCTGAAAATATTATGGGAGAACTGATCGACATCAGTAAGAAGAATGGAGAAGCAATTGAGAATGTAAGAGAGCAGTCTAAGCTTACCAATGATTCTGCCCAGCAGATCCAGACAGTTACCGATATTATTGCAGATATTTCCAATCAGACCAACCTGCTTGCATTAAATGCAAGTATTGAGGCAGCCAGAGCGGGGGAACACGGAAGAGGGTTTGCCGTTGTTGCAGAGCAGATCCGCACCTTGGCAGATCAGTCAAGAGAGTCAACCGAACGCATTAACCAGCTTGTTGCAGATCTTATGGATAAGGCAAATGTGAGCGTGGAGATCACTGAGAAGGTATCTGAGGCAGTGAGCCTCCAGAATGAGAAGATCGATCAGACAAAGGAAATCTTTACAACATTAAACAGTGAGATTGGTCAGGTCGGAAGTGCGATCGAAGGCATCAGTTCTGAGGTGGAAGAATTAAAGAATCACAGTGATAACATTGAGACGGAGACGGTTTCCCTGAAAGAATTTGCAGCTCAGAATGCGGAGAGTGCACAGATCACGATCGAGCATATGAATGAGTTAGACAGCACAGTCAGCAAGTGCAATGCAGCTACAGAACGTGTGGTTGGAGTATCTGATAAGCTGATCGGTTATGTGCATGAGACAGAGGACAGAAAGAAAATATTACCAATCAAATAATGCATAAAATGAATATTGCGTTGTAAATACAACAGAAAAATAACGATGTTTTTATTACAATCTGTACATACCTCGTAACAAGCGCTGGTGTGCAGGGGTAGCCCCCTGTATATCAGCGTTTTACATTACAACATTTCATAAAAAGGAGATTACACAATATGGAACAGAAAATGTTTTGTTTTCAGTGTGAACAGACTGCGGGATGCAGTGGATGTACAGGAAATGCAGGTGTGTGTGGCAAATCTGCAAATACAGCAAAATTACAGGATGAACTGACCGGAGCATTGATCGGTCTTGCAAAATCCTGTGGAAATAATCCCAAAACAGAAAATACCGACCGTATTATCATCGAAGGTTTATTTACAACGATCACGAATGTGAATTTCAATGATGAGACTTTAAAAGAGATGATCGCAAAAGTCAAAGCAGAGAAAAATAAAATTGTACCGGATTGCAGTGCCTGTCAGAATCCATGTGGCAACACAGACGATTATGACATGAACAATCTGTGGAATGACAATGAGGATATCCGCTCTTTAAAATCACTGATTTTATTTGGAATCCGTGGTATGGCAGCTTACGCTTACCATGCGATGGTGTTGGGCTACACTTCGGACGAAGTGAACAGCTTCTTTTACCGCGCATTATCCGTGATCGGTTATGACATGGATATGGATCTTCTGCTTCCGGTCGTACTCGAAGTGGGAGAGAAAAATCTGATCTGTATGGAACTTTTAGATAAGGCAAACACGGAGACATTTGGGACACCGACACCAACCACAGTTCCATTGTCCGTAGAAAAAGGCCCATTTATTGTGATCACTGGACATGATCTTTATGACCTGAAACTGTTATTAGAGCAGACAAAGGATAAAGGAATCAATATTTACACCCACGGAGAGATGCTCCCGGCACATGCTTATCCGGAATTGAAGAAATATCCGCATTTAAAAGGAAATTTTGGAACTGCATGGCAGAACCAGCAGAAGGAATTTGATCATCTTCCGGCACCAATCCTTTATACAACAAACTGTCTGATGCCGGTAAAACCAAGCTATGCAGACCGTGTATTTACGACAGAGGTGGTTTCTTATCCTGAGATGGTTCACATAGGGGAAGAAAAAGACTTTACCCCGGTCATTGAGAAAGCATTAGAACTTGGCGGCTATGAAGCTGACCGTGAGATGACAGGGATCAATGGCGGTAAGACGGTCATGACCGGTTTTGGACATGGAACCGTGTTAGGAGTTGCAGATCAGGTGATCGATGCTGTGAAATCCGGAGCAATCAGCCACTTTTTCTTAGTGGGTGGCTGTGATGGAGCAAGAGTTGGAAGAAACTACTATACGGAATTTGTAAAACAGACACCAAAGGATTCTGTCATTCTCACGCTTGCCTGTGGAAAATACCGTTTTAATGACCTTGATCTTGGAACCATCGGCGGACTTCCAAGAATTATGGATATGGGACAGTGTAACGATGCTTATAGTGCAATCAAGGTTGCAATTGCGCTCGCAGAAGCGTTTGGCTGCAACGTGAACGAACTTCCACTTTCCATGGTATTGTCCTGGTATGAGCAGAAAGCAGTCTGCATTTTACTGACGTTGTTACACCTTGGTATTAAAAATATTTATCTTGGACCAACTCTGCCGGCGTTTCTTTCACCGAATATTTTGAATTATCTGGTAGAAAATTATCAGATTTCTCCGATCAGCACCCCGGAGGAAGATCTGAAAAAAATACTTGGCTGATTGAAGTCTGCCATTTGTATTCGAACATAGAGTGTGCTAGAATAAGGCTGTTGCACTGTGAAAAGTGTGTCAGTCTTATTCTGCGTGTGCCTCTGGGCAGATTATGCAGAAAACAGGCAGGGACAGCAAGGCAGTCTGACAGAAAAAATAACAGAAGATTCCGGCAAAGGCGTAAGAATATGACAAAAGATCTGACACAGGGGAAAATTACCCCGTTACTTGTAAAATTTACGATACCACTTTTATTTGGAAATATTTTTCAGTTGATGTATAACTCAGTGGACAGCATTATCGTCGGTCAGCTTGTGGGAAAAGAGGCATTGGCGGCGGTCGGCACAAGCAATCCATTAATGACACTTGCAATTTTGTTTGTGAACGGTATGTGTATCGGGGCTTCTATTTTGATGGGAACCCAGTACGGCGCAAAGAAAATGGATGTTTTAAAGCGGCAGATCAGCACGACGATGATCGCAGGAATTGTGTTCTCCATTACGGTCACGTTGTTTTGCATTCTTTTTGCCAGACCGTTATTATTACTGATTCGGGTGCAGGAGGAAGTGCTTCCGCTTGCAGTTCCTTATCTGAGAATCGTGTTTTTGGGATTTATTTTTACATTTATCTATAATTTTTTTGCATGCACACTGCGGGCGCTGGGAGACAGCACGACACCGCTCTATTTTCTTGTGGCAAGCTCGGTGCTCAATATCATCGGGGATTTGTTTTTCGTGGCAGTGCTCAGATGGGGCAGCATGGGCTGCGCGGTCGCAACGGCCGTCAGCGAGGCGGTGTGTTGTATGCTTTGCATCATTTACATTAAGAGAAAGGTGCCGGAGTTAAATCTTGGAAAAGCATGGTTTGTATTCGATGGAACGCTGCTGAAACAGACGATCCTCTATGGATGGACGAGTGCGATGCAGCAGGGAACCGTGCAGCTTGGAAAAATCGGTGTGCAGGCAATTGCCAACACAATGGGAGTTTCCGTGATGGCGGCGTATACGATCGTGAACCGCATTGATGATTTTGCGTGCCTTCCGGAACAGAATATTGCGCACTCTATGACGTCTTTTATGGCTCAGAACAGCGGAGCAGGAAAAAAAGAACGTGTGCGAAAGGGATTCTGGGGCGGTATGAAGATCGAACTGGTTTATGGAATGGTCATTTTTCTGGTGTGCTTCTTTTTTGCAGAGCCGGTTGTGCGTTTGTTCGTCAGAGACACAGATGTTGTAAAAGAGGGCGTCACTTATCTGAAACTGATCTCATTTATGTATCTGCTCCCGGCAGTTACGAATGGCATACAGGGATATTTCCGGGGAATCGGAGATCTGAAGATCACTTTGATCAGTAGTATGGTGAATATGGGAGTGCGTGTGCTCGCAGCATTTGTATTTGTGTTTGGCTTTGCAATGAAGGTAGAGACATTCCCGTTTGCGTGTCTGGCAGGATGGATTGCCATGCTGATTACGGAAGGGCCTCTTTTAGTGCGCAGTTATGGGCGTCTGAAGCGCGGAGAGAATGCTGTGATCTAAGACGGATATACAGGATATTGGACATGAATGACAGGGAAAAATGATGGAAGAGAACAGGGCAGAACAATTGTTTTTTTTATGGGAAAAAATTTCAGAAGGAGAAATCCGTCTGCTTCGGGTATTCGGAGAACAGCCGGTCGTGACAGTGCCGGGATTTATCGATGGAAGATGCGTGCGGGAACTGGGCGATTATTGCTTTTCAAGAAGAAAGCTTCCGGAGAATGAGATCCGGTATTCAAGGTACTGCGGAGGTATGTGGGAGAGCGGTCTGTCTGTGTTGAAAGACAAAGAGAAAAAGGATCGTATTTCCTCAGAACAGGAAGAAAATATTATTTCTTTGGAAACAATAGAACGGGATGGAAAACTGCACGAATTATCGGAAAAATATATCAAAGAGGTACAACTTCCGGCAGACATTGTGAAAATAGGAAGCTGTGCGTTTTATAACTGTACGAAAATGGAAAGGATCGGTGTTTATCCAAAACTTGTGGAAGTGGGAAGCGATGCGTTTATGAATTGCCTGAATCTGCGAAGCTTACGGATGTGTGCAGGGGTAGAGGAGCCGACCGGACTAAAACAGCTTCTCGCGCAGATCAAATGGCAGGTGGAAGTATCGTTTGAACAGGAGGACGGAGAGAGAGAGGCAGTTCTTTTGTATCCGGAATATTATGAGAGCTACGATGAGATCGGACCGGCGCATATTTTTGAACTGAATCTTACCGGAGAGGGTTTCCGTGCAAGACAGTGCTTTAAGGATGGTGTCATTTTGCTGAATGCCTATGATGAGATTTTCCCACAGGCGTGTGTGGAGGAGTCAGCGGAGGTGCTCATTCCGATGGCTTGGAACCGCTTATATGCTGCATGTGGGCTGTCACCGGAGGCAAGGGCAGATTATGAGGAATATGTGAGGGAACAGTCCGGAAAGGTTTTAACCATTCTTTTAAAGAAAAGAGAGTTAAAACCGTTACATTTCTTCTTTGAGAAAGGATACGGCAGGAAAGAACAGATAGAGGATGCCGTTGCAATCGCTTCACACGAGGAATGGATGGAAGGCGTGGCAAGCCTCATCGCGTGGAAGCGGCAGTTATTTGCAGAACCAGAGAAAACGGCGGATGTGAAGAGCCGCTATTCATTTGAGGAATTTTAATAATAAAGGAGCTGACATGGAGCAGTTTAGGAGTAAACATAAGCAGACACAGAGCGAGTGGGAGGCAGAGATGTCGAAGAAAGTTCTGGAGTTTGTGCGAAGTGAACTATATATGGATCTGCGCTTTTTAGATATTGCACTCGGCACGCTTGTTTACCGGGCGGATGAGAATATCAGAAGCTTTGCGACTGACGGCACATATCTTTATTTTTCCACGGAGCAGGTGTTAAGGGTGTTTCAGAGCAACCCGAAATATCTCGACAGGGCATACCTGCACAGCGTGCTGCACTGTATCTTTTTTCATCTCTGGATCGGTGGAAAGAGAGACCGGGAAAAATGGAATCTTGCCTGCGATATTGCGGTGGAATACACGATCGACCAGATGGACAAACCGAGTACGAGGCGGATCTTAAGCTGGCAGAGACAAACGGTTTATGAAGAGCTAAAACAGCTAAAGAGCGGGATCTCCGCGGCGGTTATTTATCGTTATCTAAGTGGCAGAAAGCCGGCAGAACTGATCGCACTGCAAAAGGAATTTTACACGGACGACCATCGTTACTGGCCGAAGGAGGAACAGAAAAATGCCGCAAATGAGGACGCCAGAAAACAATGGGATAAAATTGCAAGGCAGACGCGCATGGAAAAGGAATCCAGAGGGGATGAGACAGAGGATGGAGAAGAAATTCTTGCTGTACAGCTGAAGGCAGAGAAGAGCAGACAAAGTTATGCAGATTTTCTGCGTAAATTTTCCGTTCTGCGGGAGGAACTGCATGCGGATCCCGATGAGTTTGACCTGAATTATTATACTTATGGATTGCGGCTTTACGGAAATATGCCGCTCATTGAGCCGGTGGAGAGCCGGGAGGTCAAAAAAATCCAGGAGTTTGTCATTGTGGTCGATACGAGTTATTCAACCAGCGGAGAACTCATCCACAATTTTTTGAAAGAGACCTATACGATCCTGACCGAACAGAACAGTTTTTTTGCAAAAAGCAGAATACGCATCATTCAGTGTGACGATCAGGTGCGCATGGATGAGGAGGTAAAAAACAGCCGCGAACTCGAACAGCTTTTAAATCGTTTTACCGTTATAGGAGGCGGCGGAACAGATTTCAGACCGGCTTTTGCTTATGTGAACGAATTATTAGAGCAGGGCGTGTTGAAAAATCTTGGCGGGCTGTTATATTTTACGGATGGCAAGGGCATTTATCCGAAGAAACGGCCGGAATATAAGACCGCATTTCTGTTTCTGGATGATTATGATGAGAGTGCCGTTCCACCGTGGGCAATGAGACTCCGGGTGGAACAGGAGGATATTTTGGCAGAGGAGACAAGGAGAAACCATGAACATTAAACAGGCAAAAGAAGAGATCAAACATACCGTGCAGGCATATCTGAGCAAAGATGCATTTGGCGAATATAAAATCCCGGCGGTCAGACAGCGTCCGGTTCTGTTGATTGGACCACCGGGAATCGGAAAGACACAGATCATGGAGCAGATTGCCAGAGAGTGTGAGATCGGGCTTGTGGCGTATACCATCACCCACCACACAAGGCAGAGCGCAGTAGGACTTCCGTTTATTAAGGAGGAGCAGTACGACGGAAAAACATATTCTGTGACGGAGTACACCATGAGCGAGATTATTGCGAGTGTCTACCGCAAAATCGAGGAGGGCGGCAGGAAAGAGGGAATCCTTTTTATTGACGAGATCAACTGCGTTTCTGAGACGCTGGCGCCGACCATGCTGCAATTTTTGCAGTGTAAAACGTTTGGCAACCAGGCAGTCCCGGAGGGATGGATCATTGCTGCAGCCGGAAATCCGCCGGAGTACAACAAGTCGGTAAGAGATTTTGATATGGTAACGTTAGACCGTGTGCGCTGCATGAATATCGAGGCAGATCTTGGCGTGTGGAAGGAATATGCAAGAGAAAAACGTTTAAACAGCGCAATTTTAAGCTATCTGGAACTTCGTCCGAAGAATTTTTACCGCGTGGAGGCGGACGTGGACGGATTACAGTTTGTGACCGCCAGAGGCTGGGAGGATTTAAGCAATCTCATGGATGTCTACGAGGAACTTGGGATTCCGGTGGACGAGGAGATCATTCATGAGTTTCTGCGGCATGAAGATGTGGCGGAGGATGTGTCTGCCTACTTTGATCTGTATAAAAAATATCAGGACGATTATGGCATTGCAGAGATTTTGGAGGGAAAAGTAAAGCCTTCCGTCTATGCGCGTATCGATCAGGCAGCGTTTGATGAGAGGCTTTCGGTGGTCAATCTGCTGCTGGATGGTGTCTCAAATGTCTTTTATCAGATACAGAGAGAGCGTGAGATCACGGATGCATGGTATGATTTTTTGAAGGAATACCGTCAAAAATTAAAAAATTCTTTGCAGGCAAAAGGAATTTTTGAAACGATTCTTGCAGAAAAAACAGCGTCAGATGAGCAGAACGAGAAACAGCAGTTTGTCTCAAAAGCACAGAGTGACCGTGCACGCAGCCTGAACGAAAAATTGAAGGAATGTGCGAAAAAGATTGTAGCCGAGGAAACAATTAATATAGAAGAAACTGCTTTATTTGCGCTCGCAAAAGAGCCGTTTGACGCACAGTGTGAAAAACTGCAAAGCCTTGAAAATCAAGGGATTGAAACCTTAGAACATGCATTTACATTTATGGAGCAGGCATTTTCGGATGGACAGGAAATGGTAGTTTTTGTGACAGAACTTACGATCACACCGGAGATCGCGGTCTTCTTAAGTGAGCATCGCATAGAGCGTTATGAAACATATAAAAATCAGCTCCTGATCGGCACAAAACGCGCAGAAATTCTGTCTGAGATCGCAAGAGATTAAGACTGTTTCCAGATTTTTTGGGGAAAAATTAATGGAAGTTGCATAAAAATAAGCAGAAAAGCTCACAATAATTGTAATATCTGACTGTTTCTGCTTTAACGCGAAAAAGTTATAACTGACTCGTTAGTAGATTATTTACACAAATGAAAAAAATATATGGTAAAATTCAAAGAAATTTTCTCAGCACAGTTCCTGAATGAGAAATTTGACTTTTGGGAATAATTGAGTATGATAGGGTTTTGTAATGAAGCGGCAGATAAATTTTTGGTTTATCTGTCGTTTTACTATGTTATGTATCATTCTTGAGGAAAGGAGAAAAATGAGAAAAAAAATATTGGACGCAGCATTACTTTTTGCTTTCGCATTGTGCTTGATTGTTACGTCCAACATTCAGGAAGAGGCAGCATATGTTGCAGAGCTTGAGAATGAGGCAGTACCGCTTCAGAATCAGGAGGCAGAGCCGGAAGAAATGCAATTTTCCGCCGGTGTGGCAGCTGCAATTTCCGCAAATTCATTTACCACAGAATCAGATGAAAAAACAGGTGTTGAAAAGAAAGATGTTGTTTTAGTGACAACTTCAAATGATTCAGAAAGTAATTTAGAAGAAGAGACAGACGGATCAGTTGAAACAAATACAGAAGTAAGTGAGAGTGGTCAGGTGGAGGAAGTTTCTGGAACTTCGCAGGCTCCGGCATACAACAATCGTTGGAACATCAGCCTGACCGATGAAGAGATCGATTTGCTGGCCAAAATCGTGTGGCTGGAAGCAAACGGCGAACCTGTCGAGGGGCAGGAAGCGGTTGTCGAGGTGGTGTTAAACCGCATGGCATCCGATTTGTATCCGAATACATTATATGATGTGCTGAGCCAGAACAATCCGGTTCAGTTTGTTTCCTGGAAAAGACGGGATAAAGCGCATCCGACAGAGACAGAGTACCAGTCTATTTATAATGTATTAAATGGAAATACAGACCTATTAAGAAATGATACAATGAATTTTTCAACTTATCCGCTCACATCGAATCTTGATGTAAAAATCTGCTGTCATTATTTCTGCTACTAATAAAGTACCAGGCCATGACGCAGCCAGCAAAAGGGATAGTACATGGATAATTTCCGTGTGCTGTCCCTTTTCTGGATTCTGAAAATATGTTAAAATATCCGAAAAGGCAAAATGATTCAACAGAGGGCAACACACCCATGAATCATTTTTTCATACAGTAAATTGCGAATTGTAAAACTCAACACAGTGTAAATATATTGTGAAAAATTAATCCGCGCAAAAAAGACACTGGGGAGCCGCCGGTTCTTAGAAAGCAGTGGCTGTATTTCGTTCTGATTTATCAGATAAGAAATGCAGCCGGTGGTTTCTTAGTACCGTTGCGAGCGACACGTAGCGGAAGCGGGTCTCTTTATGCACGGATTAATTTTGAACAATTTAAAGACAGTATAGATGAATTTTACAATTCGCTACATAACCTAAGGAAAAAATAATCATGAAACAAATTATAGCAGGAATCCTGGCACATGTGGACGCCGGCAAGACCACATTGTCAGAAGCACTTTTATATAGCAGTGGAAGCATTAAAAAAATAGGGCGCGTCGACAACGGCGATGCATTTTTAGACACGGATGCGATGGAGAAGAAACGTGGTATCACGATTTTTTCAAAGCAGGCAGAATTACAATTTGGTGACACGAAAATGACACTTTTGGACACCCCGGGACACGTGGATTTTTCGGCAGAGATGGAGCGGACGCTGATGGTGCTTGATTACGCCGTGCTTGTCATCAGCGCATCTGACGGAGTGCAGGCTCATACACAGACACTCTGGCGGCTTTTAAAACGGTATGAGATCCCGGTATTTCTTTTTATCAATAAAATGGATCAGCCGGGAACCGACAGAGCGGCAATTCTTTTGGAGTTAAAAAAACAGTTGTCGGACGGATGCATTGATTTCACGGAACTTGGCGCAGGAACAGAAGAAGAAGCACAGGAAAACGAGAAAAGCAGTACTATTATGGAAGAAATTGCCATGGAAGATGAGACTGCGATGGAAAGTTTTTTAGAGACCGGAAGGATTGCCGGTGAACAAATCAGGGAAATGATCGTGCAGCGAAAGATATTTCCGTGCTTTTTTGGTTCTGCGCTTCGGAATGCCGGCGTGGACACATTTTTACAGGGGTTTGACCGATATACACTGGCACCGGAATACCCGGATGAATTTGGCATGAAAGTTTTTAAGATTGCTAGAGATGAGGCAAATAACCGGCTGACGTATCTGAAAGTGACCGGAGGAACGTTAAAAGTGAAATCACCGCTTTCGAATGCAGATCATGTGCGGTTTGGTGAGGAAGTGTGGGAACAGAAAGTGAACCAGATCCGCATTTATTCCGGAACCAAATATGAGCTGATCAATGAAGCGGATGCCGGAATGGTGTGCGCCGTGACCGGATTAGACCACACATATCCGGGACAGGGATTTGGAATAGAAGCGCAGGGAGAAACACCGGTATTAGAGCCGGTACTGCATTTCCGTCTGATTCTCCCGGAGGGCGTGGAGCCGGCAGTCATGCTGCCAAAATTGCGCCAGATCGAGGAGGAAGAGCCGGAATTACATATTGTATGGAACGAAAAGCTTCAGGAGATCCAGATCCAGATCATGGGCGAGGTCCAGACTGAAATTTTAAAAAGCATGATCGCAGAGCGGTTTGGCGTGGATGTGTCATTTGGTCCGGGTAAGATTGTATACAAGGAAACAATCGCAGATACGGTGGAGGGCGTGGGACATTTTGAACCGCTCAGACATTATGCGGAAGTACATCTTTTGTTAGAGCCGCTGGAACCGGGAAGCGGTATTGTGATCGACACAGACTGCAGTGAGGATGTGCTGGATAAAAACTGGCAGCGGCTGATCGTGACACATTTAAAAGAGCGGGAGCATATCGGAGTGTTGACCGGTTCGGTGATCACAGATATGAAAATCACAGTAATCGGTGGAAGGGCACACACGAAACACACGGAGGGCGGCGATTTCAGACAGGCGACTTACCGGGCAGTGCGCCAGGGCTTAAAACAGGCGCAGTCTGTGCTGCTGGAGCCGTATTATGAATTTCACATAGCTGTTCCGCAGAATATGGTAGGACGTGCTATGACGGATATTGAAAAGATGCATGGAAAGTTTGAAGGTCCTTATCAGGAGGGCGAAGCACAGGTTCTGCGCGGCATTGCTCCGGTGGTGTGCATGGCAAATTACCAGAAGGAAGTGACTGTCTACACGAAAGGGCTTGGAAAAGTAACGTTCCGGTTTGCGGGATATTACCCATGTCACAACACGGAAGAGGTGGTCGCACAGACCGGTTATGATCCGGAGCGGGATCTTTCGCACCCGGCGGATTCTGTTTTCTGTGCGCACGGAGCAGGATTTATCGTTCCATGGAATGAAGTGCCGGATCACATGCATGTGGAGGGCAGGCTGTTAAAAAAGAAAGAGCAGCAGGAGGAAGCACCTTCCGGTAAAAAGACAAAAACCTACGATCCGGATCACTGGATCGACATTGAGGAGATTGACGCGATCTTAGCACGCACCTATCATGCAAATAAGCATGAGAAGGGAGCGACAAAGCAGTGGCGGACCACGAAAAAAGTGATCTCGGGAGACAATGCGCCGCGCTATGCACCTGTAAAGGCAGTTTCCAAAGAGGAATATCTGCTGGTGGACGGTTATAATATCATTTTTGCATGGGAGAGCTTAAAAGAGCTTGCAGCAGTCAATATCGACGGAGCAAGAGGAAAGCTTTTAGACATTTTGTGCAATTATCAGGGCACAAAAAAATGCAATCTGATCGTGGTGTTTGATGCGTACCGCGTAAAAGGACATCAGACGGAAATGTTCGATCACCATAATATCCATGTCGTGTATACAAAAGAAGCAGAGACTGCCGATGCTTATATTGAAAAGTTTGCACATGAAAATGGAAGAAAATACCATGTGACCGTGGCGACTTCGGATGGTCTTGAGCAGATCATCATCACCGGGCAGGGCTGTCATCTGCTCTCTGCAAGAGAGTTTGAGCGTGAGGTAGAGGCAGCAAACCAGACGCTTCGGGAAGCAATCGACGGAATGAGGGAAAAATCATCCAATCACATTCTGGGAGATGCACTGAAACAATTAACCGATGAGAAAATACAATTGTAAAACTCATAAAAACGGAATTATGAAAATGAATCAATCACAGGAAAAACAGGACGGAGAGAAATTATGTTACCAGAACAATTTTGTGTGCGTATGAAAGAAATGCTCGGGGAGGAGTACGCAGCATTCTATGCAAGCTATGATCTGCCGAAATATCAGGCACTCAGAATCAATCCATTGAAAACAGAGCGGGATACTTTTTTGCAGCAGGCGCCGTTTTCCTTAAACAGAGTGCCGTGGACAACGAATGGCTATTATTACAGTGGGAATGATCAGCCCGGCAGACATCCGTATCATGAGGCGGGCGTTTACTATATCCAGGAGCCGAGTGCGATGGCTCCGGCGGAGTATCTGATGGCGGAACCGGGAGAGCGCATTTTAGATCTGTGTGCCGCACCTGGAGGCAAGAGCTCACAGATTGCATGTTCCATGCAGGGGGAAGGACTGATCGTCTGCAATGAGATTCATCCGGCGAGAGCAAAGATCCTGTCTGAGAACATCGAGCGCATGGGCGTGTGCAATGCGCTTGTGACAAATGAGACACCACAGAAACTTTCGGATAATTTCCGCGAATATTTTGACCGTATTTTAGTGGATGCACCGTGTTCCGGTGAGGGAATGTTCCGCAAGAACGAGGATGCCTGTGATGAGTGGAGTCCGGAAAATGTAGAGAACTGTGCCGCAAGACAGGCGGAGATCTTAGACTGCGCAGCGGAGATGTTAAAGCCGGGCGGACGGCTTGTGTATTCGACCTGCACGTTTGCCCCGACGGAGAATGAAGGCAGTATCAGCCGCTTTTTAGAGCGCCACCCGGAATTTTCAATATTACCGGTGGAGAAAAAAGACGGTATGATGCCGGGTGTGCCGGCGTGGACAGAGCATCCGGCGGATGGTTTAGAACACACCATCCGTCTGTGGCCGCACCATTTAAAAGGTGAAGGGCATTACCTCGCTGTCTTACAGAAAGCGGGTGTTTTATCCAGAACCTGTCAGGGCTATTGCAGAAACGGTGTGGAGAAGGGGATCAGTGAGAAAGAGTGCAGGGAATTTTTTGCATTTGCAGAGGAAAACCTTGTGAAAAATATAACAGGCAATTTCCTGAAATTCGGCGACCAGCTTTATCGGATGCCGGAGGGAATGCCGTCCATCCGGAATCTGAAAGTGCTCCGCCCGGGACTGCATCTGGGAACCTTAAAAAAGAACCGTTTCGAGCCGTCCCATGCACTGGCGTTAGCATTAAGACCGGATCAGGTAAAGCATGTGTGCAATTTAGAGAGTGACTGCCCGCAGATCAAAGCATACTTAAATGGACAGACCCTGAATATGGACGGAGAAAAGGGCTGGTATTTAGTGACTGTGGATGGTTACAGTATTGGCTGGGGCAAGTTAGCCGGTGGTATTTTAAAAAATCATTACCCGAAGGGACTTCGAAAAAATGGCTGATGGGAAAACAGGAAAAACTTTAAATTTAACAGAGGGTAATCCGTTAAAACTGATTTTATTATTTGCAATTCCTGTCTTTTTGGGAAGACTGTTCCAGATGATGTACAGTCTGATCGATACCAAGATCGTCGGAAGTATTTTAGGGGAAGAGGCATTGGCGGCAGTTGGCTCCGTGTCGATCCTTTATAATCTTCTGACCGGAATTTTCAGCGGCTTTACATTGGGATTTTCCATTGTGACCGCACAGAACTATGGAAGTGGGAATGAGAAACTTTTGAAGAAAAATGTGGCGTCTTCCATAATACTGGGAATGATGACGGCGGTTGTGATCATTTTTGCAGTACTGCTTTTCTTAAATCCGATCCTTCATGCCATGAATGTTCCGGAAGAACAGTTTTGCATGGCACATGATTATATCAGGATTTTAGTGTGGGGCATGTTTGTTACACTGGCATACAATCTGTGTGCGGATATGCTCCGGGCAATCGGGGATTCCGTGACACCACTGATCTTTCTGGTCATTGCGGCGGTCACAAATATTGTGCTTGACTATCTCTTTATCGGCGGCTTTTCCATGGGCGTGTCAGGAGCTGCCTGTGCGACGGTGCTGTCACAACTGGTCTCAGCAGTATTATGCTTTCTGCGTATCAAGTCCGGTTTCCCAATCCTTCACATCTCGAAGAATGATCTGGAGTGGGACAGAGAACGCATGAGACTTCTGTATCAGAACGGACTGGCGATGGCACTCATGTCATCTCTGGTAAACTGCGGTACTTTGATCTTGCAGACGGGAATCAATAAACTTGGAACGAACATTATCGTGGCACATACAGCGGCGCGCAAAGTGTTTGAGATATTCAGTCTTCCAGTCAGCGTTTTTGGCGCCTCCATGGCAACTTACTGTGGACAAAATTACGGAGCCGGAAAGTATGACAGGATCCGGCAGGGCTTAAAGGCAGTGCTTGGAATCGGCTGTGTGTTCAGTGTGATTATTTTTATTTTATCGCATACGATATCACCGTATCTGATCTCTTTTATTGCAAGTTCAAAGAATAAGGAGGTCATTTACTGGGGCACACAGTATCTGGTGTACGATATGTCTTTTCAGGTGGTCTGTGTGTTTATTGTGATCCTGCGCAATTCGCTGCAGGGAATCGGAGATCAGAGGACGCCCGTCTTTTCAAGTTTTATAGAGCTGGCGGGAAAAGTGGTGTTCACGCTGGTTTTTGTGCGTAGGTTTGGTTATTGGGCAGTCATCTGGACAGAACCGGTCATATGGATCTGCATGGTGATCCCACTGATCGTGACGGCAGCAGGAAACCCGGTATTATTTGGAAAACAAAAATAGGAGCTTTCTATGGAGCGTTGGATATGGTTTCTGGGAATGGCAGTCTTTTATGGAGTGCTGTTTCTATGGTTTTTAAATCAGGTGAAAAAGCCGGATTATAAGAAAAATTATGTGCTTGTAAAGACACTGCAGAGTGCAGCGTTTGTGTCTGTGTTTCTGGCAGCAGCAGTTGTCAGTCGGGATATTCTGGATTTCTGGCTGATGCTTCCGGCGTTTGTCTGCTGCTTTGCAGGAGATGTAATACTTGCTTTTTATAATAAGATCAAAAAAAAGAGACTTTTTTTGTTGGGACTTGTCACATTTTTAATGGGGCATCTGTTCTTTATCCGGTGGCTGGACCGGATGCAGCCGCCGGCAGTTGCAGATATGGTGTTTCCGGTCATAGCGGTGATCGGGATTTTTGCAGTGACAGGAATGGGCAGCTTTCATACCGGAAGACTCCGGCCATGCATTTTAGTCTACACTTTTTTTATTGCATACCTGTTTGCAAAAAGCATGCATATTGCAGTGAGTATCCCTGACATGCGGCACATCGTCTGTGCGGTGGGAAGTTTTCTGTTTATGATCTCAGATATTTCCATTCTGTTTCTTTATTTTTATAAAAATAAGGACCGGAAAGTCCACCTGTTTAACCTCACCACTTATTATGTGGGGATTTTTCTTCTGGCGATCAGTCCTTTGTTTCATTAAACGAGGCAGAATCTTTGTCGAAAAATGTTGTATCATGTTTAGAAGATGCCAGATAATGCATATTTTTGTGAAAAAAAACAAAAAAAACGCTTTTTTATGTGAAAATTATGTATAATAGCTAAAGAGATGATACATTATCGAATCAGGAAGGTACGAATCAGATATGAACAGACAACTGACAATGCTCATTGTAGATGACATGGAAGTGGAACGCATTTCGTTTGCAGAAATCTTTAAAGACGAATATCAGATTCTGGAGGCGGAAAACGGGAAACAGGCGATGGAACAACTGGAACAACAAAAGGTACATATTGTTCTTCTTGATCTTTGCATGCCGGTGATGGATGGATTTGAAGTGATCCGGGAGATGAAACAGCAGGATAAGTATGCGGATATCCCGATCGTCGCAAAAACTGCAATTGATGAGAAAACAGAGGTTAAAGCGTTAGAAGCTGGAGCGGATGAGTATATTTTTTCTCCGTGTGATCCGGCCATCGTGAAAAAAAGAGTTCATAATCTTGTGGAAAAATATATTCTGGAACGGGAGAAGATCAGGGCACAGTTAGAGAAAGAGCAGGAGATGGGCAGGGCAAAAGAACTGTTTCTTGCAAGGATGTCCCATGAACTCCGCACACCGATCAATGGAATTCTGGGCATTTCACAGCTTGCCCATTATAAAGATGCAGAAGTCCGGGAGGATTTTAAGAAGATCCGTTACCAGGCGGAGTATCTGTGGGAACTGGTCAATGATGTGCTGGATATGGCAGCCATTGACAATGGAAAAATGACGATCCGTCATGTGGCGTTTTCACTCAATGAGGTCGTGTCGGAGGTCTCTGGTCTTTTTTATTCCCAGTGCAGAATGAAAAGGATCTATTTTTATTTCAGGGTTGACAATGTGACACATGAATATCTGATCGGAGATGCAATCCGTGTCAAGCAGGTGCTTGTGAATCTGCTCTCAAATTCGTTTAAGTTTACCGAGAAGGGCGGAACCATTGAGGTGTGCATGTCTGAGCTGGATGTGGATGACAGCAGGACGGTTTTACATATTACAGTGCGTGATACCGGATGTGGGATTTCGGATAAAGCTTTGGAAAAAATCTGGGAACCGTTTGAGCAGGAACAGCATGAAAACGGAAAATATTACGGTGGCAGCGGTCTGGGACTTCCAATCACAAAGAGCATTGTCGAACAGATGCACGGAACGATCGATGTGGCATCCGAATATAATGTGGGTTCAAAATTCATCGTGGACATTCCATTTGAAATTGGAAAAAGTATTGTGCGGGAGAAACGTAAGTTCAGATCATTAAAAGTTTTTCTGGTAAACAATGATGAGATCGCACTGCATTATATGATGTCGACGCTGACGAGACTCGGGATCCGGTATGACAGTTCGACAGACGGGAAGGAGATCATCCGGATACTCAAAGAAGCGTATGAACGAGGGGAAGGCTACGACATCTGTTTTGTCAACTGGCAGATGCCGGGTGGATTCGGCAAAAAACTGGTCAGGGAAATGAGAGAGATATTTGACCGTGATACATTAAAAATCGTCACATCTTCCTATGATACAGAGGATTATGAGGAAGAGATGCGCGGGGCGGGTGTAGATTATATCCTGAAAAAACCGGTGTTGCAGTCTCAGGTATACAGTCTGATCTCAGAGATCTGCAGTGTGCCGGAGACAGAGAAAAATAAAACGGAGGACTATGATTTTTCCGGAAAGCGTGCACTGCTGGCGGAGGATAATGCAGTTAATGCAGAGGTCTTTCAGGGATTTTTGAAGGCTGTTCATGCAGAAGTGGAATGTGTCGATAATGGGGAAGCAGCACTTTCACGCTATCAGAATATGCCGGATTACTATTATGACATGATTTTTATGGATCTGAATATGCCGATCATGGATGGGTATGAGGCAGCAAAGAGTATCCGGGGCAGCGAAAAGCCGGACGCATCGGATATCCCGATTCTGGCAGTCACTGCAAATGCGATGGCAAAGGATATCGTGAAAGTGCATGAGGCAGGCATGAATGAAAGAATCACAAAGCCGGTACAGAGAGAGCTGTTGTATCAGACAATGGAAAAATATATTCTGTAAGAAAGGGCAGGAGCACATTGCGTGTTCCTGCTTTTTATGCAATAGGAAATGTTTGAAAAGAGAGAAGCTGTGCTTGACAACGAATCCGTTTCTGTGATAGGTTATAAGCAGACACTTTAATGTGGTAGTGTGGTAATAAACTAAAAATAAAGGATGGAGATTTTATGAAGAAATTTATGGCATTATTACTTGTTGCAGGGATGACATTGTCGCTGACAGCGTGTGGAGGTTCCACTGATACAGCAAAAACGGATCAAGCAGACGGAAAAGATACATTTACTGTTGGATTTGACCAGGATTTTCCGCCGTTTGGTTATGTGGGGGATGATGGCGAATTTACAGGGTTTGACATTGAGATGGCGACGGAGTGTGCAGCGCGTATGGGCAAAAAGATTGTGTTACAGCCGATCGACTGGGATGCAAAGGATATGGAGTTAGAAGCCGGTACGATCGACTGTATCTGGAATGGATTTACGATGAATGGACGTGAAGATCAGTATACATGGACAGATCCATATATGGACAACAGCCAGGTGGTTGTGGTAAAGAAAGATTCCGGAATTAACACACTTGCGGATCTTGCAGGAAAAGTGGTGGAGGTACAGAAAGAGTCTGCCGCAGAGACCGCATTAAACGATGAAGAACATGCAGATCTGATGGCTTCCTTTGCACAGCTCTTATCGGTAGGCGAATACAACACCGCATTTATGGATCTTGAGTCTGGCGCAGTCGATGCTGTTGCGATAGATATCGGTGTCGCACAGTTCCAGATTGAGGGAAAAGAAGATCAGTATCAGATTTTAGATGAGACGATTTCCTCAGAACAGTATGCGGTTGGATTTTTCCTTGGAAACACAGCACTTCGCGATGAGGTGCAGAGCACTTTATTAGAGATGGTAGAGGACGGCACATTCGCAGAAATATCCAACCAATATTTCGGTTATGATGTCTGCACGCTCGGCAAATAACAGCGCATTGGTTTTACAGTAGAAAAAGATAGGGGTTCTTTTTATATGAGCTTTCAGGTAATGATTTCCCAGCTTGGTTCCGGGATGATGACAACAATTCAGATTTTCTTATTAACACTTATTTTTTCACTGCCGCTTGGACTTCTGGTAGCCTTCGGAAGAATGTCAAAAAATGCTGTGATAAGAACGATCACCAAAATATATATTTCCATTATGCGTGGAACACCCTTAATGCTACAGCTTTTGGTGGTATATTTTGGACCATACTATATTTTCGGCGTGAATATTTCGTCAAGCTACCGCGCATATGCGGTTGTGATCGCATTTGCAATCAACTATGCTGCATATTTTGCAGAGATATACCGTGGTGGTATTGAGTCCATGCCGGTTGGACAGTATGAGGCGGCAAAAGTATTAGGCTATGGAAAAACACAGACATTTGTAAAGATCATCCTTCCACAGGTGATCAAGCGTATTCTTCCGTCCGTGACCAATGAGGTGATCACGCTGGTAAAAGACACGTCGCTTGCGTTTTCCATTGCTTATGCAGAGATGTTTTCACAGGCAAAGGCACTGGCAGCTTCACAGAAGAGCATGATCCCGTTTGTGGCAGCCGCGATATTCTATTATGTCTTTAACTATGTGGTGGCATTTATCATGGAATTTTTTGAGAAAAAGATGAGTTATTATCATTAGAGATACAATCGTAGTAAAATTAAGGCAAAGAGGAAATGATATGAATTTACTGGAAATGCAGCATGTAAAAAAGGACTTCGGCGAAAACGAAGTTTTAAAAGATATCAGTTTAAGCGTTGCAGAGGGAGAGGTTGTCTCCATCATCGGACCTTCTGGTTCCGGAAAATCCACCCTGCTGCGATGTGCGACACTGTTAGAGCAGATGGATGACGGAAGCTTAACGTATATGGGGGAAAAGGCGGCAGAGAGTATCAATGGAAAAACGGTTTATGCGAAACCGGCAGATTTGAAAAAGATACAGAGACATTTTGGATTGGTATTCCAGAATTTTAACCTGTTTCCACATTATTCTGTCTTAAAAAATATCATTGATGCCCCGGTCAGTGTTCAGAAGCGGAAAAAAGAAGAGGTTGTTGCAGAAGCAAAGGTATTACTGGAGAAGATGGGATTAAGCGGCAGGGAAGATGCCTATCCATGTCAGCTTTCCGGCGGACAGCAGCAGAGGGTATCCATTGCGCGGGCACTTGCCATGCGGCCGGAAATATTATTTTTTGATGAACCGACTTCCGCGCTCGACCCGGAACTGACGCTTGAGATCCTAAAAGTCATCCGGGAGCTTGCGGAGGAAAAAATGACGATGGTCATTGTCACGCATGAGATGAACTTTGCAAAAGATGTGTCAAACCGTATGATCTTTATGGATAAAGGTGTGATCGTGGAGGAGACGACACCGGAGTTATTATTTACTTCGACAAATCAGAGAACGAGGGAGTTCCTTGGAAAATATCATGACATGGCGTAGTGGTCGCATGTTTTGTATAAAAAATCATCTGTCCTGCATGGAAAAAAATATTTGACATCAAATGCGTGGATCAATATAATAAAGAACGGTAAAAAGATGTGAGATGTAATGTGAATCATAAACTCACATCTTTTTCTATGCTTTGAGAAATACTAGAAGAGAAAATGGAGGAACAGTGATGCAGAAAATCTGGGTATGTGGTGCCCGCGGTCAGATTGGCCAGGCAGTGAATGATGTTGTGGATAAATTGGAATTTGAAATGTTAGATACAGATGTGGATGACCTTGATGTGACGGATACAGATGAAGTACTTCGTTTTGGCGAGATGAACCGCCCGGACATTATCATCAATTGTTCCGGTATGACGGATATCAGTTCCTGTGAGGAAAATCCTTCGCAGGCGTTTAAAGTAAATGCACTGGGAGCCAGAAATCTGGCGATCGTTGCAGCAAAAATGCAGGCAAAAATGGTACAGCTTTCCACGGATGATGTGTTTGACGGCAAAAGCACAGAGCCTTACACAGAATTTGACATTACAAATCCGGGAACGGTTTATGGAAAGTCCAAGCTTGCGGGGGAAAACTATGTGAAAGAATTCACAACAAAACATTTTATCGTGCGGAGCACCTGGGTGTATGGAAAGGGACAGAATTTTATCAATGGTTTCTTAAAAAAAGTGGACGCAGGCGAGCAGTTATCGATCGCCTCTGACCAGTTTGGATCACCGACAAGTGCAAACGAACTGGCAAGATTTTTATTACATCTGGTGCATACAAGCGAGTACGGAACTTATCATGCGACAAACAAGGGCGTGTGCAGCCGTTATGCGTTTGCACAGGAGATTTTGAAAATGACAGGAAAGACGGCTTCCATGCAGCCGGTTCCAACTGTCATGTCGGATTTTTCCAAGGTGAGACCGGCGTATGCGGTGCTCGATAATTTTATTATGAGCATGGTTCCGATTTATGATTTCCCAGACTGGCAGGATTCCCTGAGAGAATATCTGGAAGAGAGGGGATTATATCATGCAGAATAGAGTTCAAAAGAAGAAAAAGATAAGCCTTACCACGATGATCTTTATTGCGCTTCTTGCAGGAGCTTTGGCCGGTGTGATCATCAACTATCTGATTCCATCGAACTACGTGGTGGATGATATCATTGTGCAGGGTGTCTTTTATATTGTCGGACAGGGATTTATCCGTCTGATGCGTATGCTCGTCGTTCCGCTTGTATTCTGCTCCATCGTCTGCGGAAGCATGGCAGTGGGAGATACGAAAAAGCTTGGAAGCGTCGGTGTGAAGACACTAATTTTTTATCTGTGTACGACAGCGCTTGCGATTACCGTTGCGCTGACGATCGCCAATATTTTTAATCCGGGAAAAGGACTTGATATGTCACAGATCCAGGTGACTTCCACCGTGAGTGAGACAACACAGTCCATGAGCATGACAGAAACACTGTTAGACATTATCCCGGTCAATATTTTTAATTCCTTAAGCGAGGGAAATATGCTGCAGATCATTGTGTTTGCATTGATCCTCGGTGTGATTCTCGCAAACATGGGAGACCGTGTTGACATTGTGAAGAACTTCTTTGGACAGTTCAATGATATTATGATGGAAATGACGATGGCTGTCATGAAGCTTGCACCGATCGGAGTGTTCTGCCTGATCGCAAAAACATTTGCAGAGATCGGTTTTGAGGTGTTCCTTCCATTATTAAAATATATGTTCTGCGTTCTGCTTGCGCTTGCAGTACAGTGTTTTGTGGTTTACCTTGGATTGCTGAAAATATTTTCGGGACTCAATCCGTTTATTTTCATCAAAAATTTCTTCCCGGTTATGGCATTTGCATTCTCAACTTCAACCTCGAATGCAACCATCCCGATGAATATTGATACACTCGCAGAAAAAATGGGCGTTTCGAAAAGGATTTCATCTTTCACGATCCCGCTCGGAGCGACCATTAACATGGACGGAACTTCGATCATGCAGGGAGTTGCAGTTGTGTTCACCGCACAGGCGTTTGGAATCCCTCTTGATATGATGGATTACCTCACTGTCATTGGAACCGCGACGCTTGCCTCCATCGGAACCGCCGGAGTGCCGAGTGTGGGACTGATCACACTGACGATGGTATTTAATTCTGTCGGACTTCCAATCGAGGGGATTGCACTGATCATGGGAATTGACCGGATCCTGGATATGACACGTACCGCTGTCAACATCACAGGGGACGCTGTCTGTACGACGATCGTTGCCTCCTGGAATAAGGCGGTTGACCGCGATGTTTATTACAGACGAAAATAGGGGACGGACTGTTTCAGGCGGTCACGGAATAATTGCACAAAAAAGTATAAGTGAAATTGTTACTTTGCACAAAAAGCTTATGTATTACAATAAAAACATCAGAGGTACTTGTAATTCCATACATTTTCGATATAATGTCTTAGATGGTTAAAAAATTAACGAACAAAAACGAGTGAGGTATTTACAATGTACGCTGATGAAAATGTGATCAAAATTAAACACGATGTACTTTATGAAGTGGCAAAACTTGCATTTGCAGGTGAGCTTGAGGAGAAGAAAGACTACATTGCAAACCAATTAATCCCAGGACCAGCAGCACATTTCCGCTGCTGCATCTATAAAGAGCGAGAGATTATCAGACAGAGAGTCAGACTGGCAGAAGGAAAAGCTCCTGGACCAGTAGATGACGGTAATGTGATCCAGGTGATCAGTTCTGCCTGTGAAGATTGTCCGATTTCCAGTTATACAGTGACAGAAAACTGCCAGAACTGTCTTGGAAAGGCATGTATCAATGCATGTAAATTTGGTGCGATCGAGCCGGGAAGACTTCGTTCCCACATTGATCCACAGAAATGTAAAGAGTGTGGCAAATGTGCTCAGGCCTGTCCGTACAATGCGATCGCACATTTAAAGAGACCATGTAAATTCAGCTGTCCGGTCAATGCGATTACATATGACGAGTACGGAATCTCTGTTATTGACGAGAAGAAATGTATCCGCTGCGGAAAATGTATCCACAGCTGTCCATTCGGTGCGATCGGATCTAAGACCTATATTGTAAATGTAATTGAAGCATTAAAATCTAATAAAAAAGTTTATGCAATGGCAGCTCCTGCAACAGAGGGACAGTTCGGTGATGATATCACGATGAATAGCTGGAAGAAAGCAATGGAGGCAGTTGGTTTTGATGGTTTCTTTGAAGTCGGTCTCGGCGGAGATATGACAGCTGCTTATGAGGCAGAAGAGTGGGCAGAAGCTTACAAAGAAGGCAAGAAGAAAGTAACTTCCTGTTGTCCTGCATTTGTCAATATGGTAAGACGTCATTTTCCGGAGCTTGCAGACAATATTTCTACCACGATTTCTCCGATGGCAGCAGTATCCCGCCTGATCAAAGCAAAAGATCCGGAGGCAGTTACCGTATTTATCGGACCATGTATCGCTAAGAAATCCGAGGTGGTAGACCAGAAGATCGAAGGCAATGCAGATTATGTATTAACTTATTCTGAGATCCGTGCCATCATGAAAGCGAAGAGTGTGGCATTAGAACCGGATGAGAACAGCTATCAGGAATCTTCTGTATACGGTAAGAGATTTGCCAATGCAGGCGGTGTGACTGCAGCAGTTCTTCAGAGCTTAAAAGAATCTGAAGATGAGATTGATGCAAAGGTATGCAAGTGTAATGGTGCAGCAGAGTGTAAGAAAGCGCTGTTATTAATGAAAGCCGGAAGATTGCCGGAAGACTTCATTGAAGGTATGGTATGTGAAGGCGGATGTGTCGGCGGACCAAGTGCATTCAACGATCAGATCTCTTCCAAGAAGAACAGGGATGCATTGATCAGCAATGCGGATGGACGCGGAATCCACGAAAACTTAAAGAATTATGATATGGACAGTTTCTCTATGCATCGTGAATAATGTTGATTTTACAGGGCTCGCAGCGGTTGTTGCGGGCTCTCTTAATTCATGACAATAGAATGTTCGCGGAGCGTGCATTCTATTGTTGTTGAAATTGCATATTATTTATAAAAAATACAAAAAATTAAAAAAATGCTTGAGTGAAAAAGTAAATTCCGCACGTAAACTTAAATTCCATACGGAAGACTAAATTCTATATTTTAGGGTTTGACGAAATGCGTCAAACCCTTTAAAGTGGAATTTAACCAGACATTGTTTGTGCATTTACTGGAAAAAGGCGTACTGATAAGGCAACTGGAATCGTGCCCCGTAAGACTAAATTCCACTTGCCTGGAGGAAAAAATATGCAAGACTCTTATCCGCAGATTCATATGTAATGTCTGGTTCTATTTTTGTAATAATGCCGGTGTCAATACAATCTCAGCATCTGGTATCTCAGTAAGTCCAAAGTAATCTATTACCTGTGAAGGCAGCATGAGTTTTGCAAGCTTCAAGGGTGACATTCCACCCAGGCTCTGCCGGGGAGAACTGTTGATATGGCTCATCATCAGAGTGATGTCTTCCTGAGAGTAGTCATCAAAGGAGGTGCCTTTCGGGCATATTTTACGGATATATTCATGGTTTTTCTCACAATGAGGTTTTTGCCAGGAACACATAGGATCGCAATAATAAATGCTTGTACGAATCAGGTTTTCCTGTCCGCATTCCAATGCGGCAGGATTCCGGAATTCACCACCTCTGTCTGTCAGGACTAAAGAGAATACAGAGGAAAATGAAAAAGTTCCTAAGGAGCGTTCGATAGAGTCAAAAATGGCTTTTACATGACAGACCTCTTTACTGTCGAGAAGGTAGGCCATCATAAGGGAACAACAATCAAAGTGAAGGGTAAGTAACACTTTTTTTGAACCTTCACAGCCCAGGACAGTATCCATTTCCGTAACCCTTGTGTCAGGAAATTCCTTTAAAAAAGCCTGGTAGTCTTTGTAAGTACGTCCTTCATAAATGGTCAGATCGGCAGCTTCAGAAGAACTGCAGGAACGCACCTTATATTTCACCTTTTTAGGAAGGTCGATATTTTTCACACTAAGAGCTCCGGACTCGATGTAGTTATAAAGAGTTTTTTCAGATAGAGCAATTTCCGGATGATTGCGGAGGATCATGTAAGGAGACTGCCCCTGCAGAATGAGAGGGGTTACCAATTCATCCAAAGCAACAAGGTCAGCAGGCGAAATGTTAATACCTGCTCTTGATTCCACAAGGATGGTTTTATATTGCCTGTGTGCAGTGGATGAGCGGTAGTAGGCTTTATCGAGGCGGCAGGGATTCTTTTTACTGCAACCATTGCAGACAAAAGGGGCTTTATCCAGCAAACTGCAATGGTAAGATCGAGGAATAAAGTCCTCGCAGTGAGAGTTGCAATGATTGCAGGATCTGCACATCCTTTTGCAAACAGGGGCATAGGTACCACAAATATTTTTCTTTTTGCAATCTTTTGCCAAAGCACATTTGTTAGCAGGTTCATTAAAACGATTGTGTTCCTGGAAAGACCTGTGCTTTTTGATTTCCTTGGAGATGGTGGTGGGATCTTTTCCTAACTGTAAGGCAATGGAACGGAGAGACAGGTGTTGATCCAATCCTTTTTCAATGGAAATACGGTCATCCAGGGTCATATGTTTTTGAGTAGCAGTTTTTGAATTGTTCATAAATACCTCGTTTCTACTGCAGATAGGAGATATTAAAATCATAAGATAGATCTAAGAAGAGAGAAAGACTAAATTCAGCATAGATGTGGAATTTAAAATTTCATTCAAGGAAATTAAAAAAATTATAAAAAAGTGCTTGCATTTTTCTTTTTACCGTGTTATATTAGAAAAGCACGGTTCGTTGGTCAAGCGGTTAAGACGCCGCCCTCTCACGGCGGAATCAGGGGTTCGATTCCCCTACGAACTGCTCAGCAATTTTATATCTGTTATTTGTAACTATGGTTCGTTGGTCAAGCGGTTAAGACGCCGCCCTCTCACGGCGGAATCAGGGGTTCGATTCCCCTACGAACTGCTCTGTTATTTTTATAACAGCCCAACCCGGAATGCCAGAAACATTGTTTCTGGCATTTTTAAATGCTTTTTTCAATAAAAAGCTTGCAAAATAGAAGAAAGAGTGTTACTTTATTTATGTTAACACGTTGACTTGATTGAGAGAGGGCAAAACCCTCTCTCAATTTATGTTTAGGAGACAGCAGCGTGACGGAACACGAAAAAACTGAATATGGAAGGAAGAGGTGTACACATGTCGAAAAAAGAGATGTATGAAGCACGCACCGAAGAACTCATCACCCCGATTTTAGACCGAAGAAACTTTGAACTTGTGGATGTGGAATATGTCAAAGAGGGTAGTACCTGGTATTTACGGGTTTACATTGACAAAGAAGGCGGAATCACTTCCGACGATTGCGCAGATGTATCCAGGGAAATGAATGAGATTCTTGACAGAGAGGATTATGTAGAAGGTTCCTATACCTTTGAAGTGAGCTCTCCGGGTCTTGGAAGACCACTGAAAAAAGAAAAAGACTATATAAGAAGCATGGGGAAGGAACTGGAGATCAGAACCTACCGTGCGATTGACCGGGAAAAAGAATTTTACGGCATTTTAAAAGCATACGATGCCGATACAGTGACAATTGAGCAGGAAGACGGAAAAGAGATGGTATTTGAAAAATCCAATATCGCACTGATCCGCCTGGCTTTTGATTTTTAGCGTAAAATAACAGAAAAAATAATGGAGGATAAAATAATGGCTAAGAATAATGAATTGTTAGAAGCGTTAAATATATTAGAACAGGAAAAAAATATCAGCAAAGAGACTTTACTTGAGGCAATCGAGAACTCACTGATCACTGCATGCAAGAACCATTTTGGAAAGTCTGAAAACGTAAAAGTTAACATTGATCCGGAAACATGTGAATATCATGTATTTCAGGAGAAAAAAGTTGTAGAGAAAGTGGAAGATCCGGTTGAGGAAATCAGCCTTGTCAATGCGAAGATGATCGACTCCAAATACGAACTGGATGACATTGTAAATGTAGAAGTGAAATCCAAAGAGTTCGGACGTATCGCAACACAGAATGCCAAGAACGTGATCTTACAGAAAATCCGTGAGGAAGAGAGAAAAGTTCTTTTTGATGAGTACTACAGCAAAGAGAAAGATATCGTAACAGGTATCGTTCAGCGTTATGTTGGAAAGAATGTGAGCATCAACCTCGGTAAAGTGGATGCCATCCTCACAGAGAATGAGCAGGTAAAAGGCGAGGTATTCCAGCCAACAGAGCGAATCAAAGTTTATATCCTGGAAGTAAAATCTACCTCCAAAGGACCGAGAGTGCTTGTTTCCAGAACACATCCGGAATTGGTAAAACGTCTGTTCGAATCTGAAGTTGCCGAAGTAAAAGACGGAACGGTTGAAATCAAGGCAATCGCACGTGAGGCAGGAAGCAGAACAAAGATCGCAGTATGGTCGAATGATCCGGATGTAGATCCGGTTGGAGCATGTGTTGGTATGAACGGTGCACGTGTCAATGCAATCGTCAATGAACTCCGTGGTGAGAAGATCGATATCATCACCTGGAATGAAAATCCTGCAATGCTCATCGAAAATGCATTAAGTCCTGCAAAAGTTATTTCTGTTATCGCAGATGCAGAAGAGAAAGCAGCAAAAGTAGTCGTTCCTGATTATCAGTTATCACTTGCGATCGGCAAAGAAGGACAGAATGCAAGACTGGCAGCAAGACTGACAGGATTTAAGATCGATATCAAGAGTGAGACACAGGCGAGAGAAGCTGGCGATTTCTTTGATTATGAGAACGAGTACGAAGATGATGAATACTATGACGAAGATGGTGGGTACAATGATGCAGACTATCAGGATGACACAGAGTATTCCGAGGAGAATTGATCGAGGATAGCAGATTATGGCAAATAAAAAGATTCCGATGCGTCAATGCATAGGCTGTGGAGAGATGAAGCCTAAGAAAGAAATGATAAGAGTCATTAAGACAGCGGAAGATGAGATAATATTAGATACAACCGGTCGGAAAAATGGCAGAGGTGCATACATTTGCCCGGAAAGCGAATGTATGCAGAAAGCAATTAAGTGTAAGGGATTAGAACGCTCATTTAAAATGCCGATTCCAAAAGATGTATACGAAATGCTGACAAAGGAGATGGAAGAATTTGAGACCAGATAAAGTTTTATCCATGTTGGGAATTGCAGCAAAATCCGGTAGTGTCGTAAGTGGTGAGTTTTCAACGGAGAAAGCAGTCAAGGAAGGCAGGGCATATCTTGTGATCGTGGCAGGAGATTCCTCTGATAACACGAAAAAGATGTTTTCCAATATGACCGATTTTTATGAGGTTCCAATGTATATTTATTCTGACAAAGAGACATTGGGACACTGTATTGGAAAAGAATTTCGTGCATCACTTGCAATTGTAAATGAAGGGCTTGCCCATTCCGTGGAAGACAAATTGAAACAGACAATAACAACTGAATAATGGAGGAGTCAGAATATATGGCAAAAATGAGAGTTCATGAACTTGCAAAAGAGTTAGAGATAAAATCACAGGAAATTATAGATAGTTTAAGCGGTACAGAGTACGAGATCAAGTCCGCAAGCAACAACATTGATGATGCTGCGCAGGAGATCATCCGTAAAAAGTACAAAAAATCCGCATCAAAGGCAGAAGAAAAACCTGCCGCAGAGAAAGTGGAAAAACCAGCTGCACCAAAGGCAGAGGAGAAGGCAAGACCAGAGGAGAAGAAACCTGCAGATGCTGAGCATGACAGACCAAAGAAAAAATCCAGCATCACAGCCGTGTTTAACGCACAGTACAGCAAACAGGGAGCAGGACATGGAAATAACAGAAGACCGAACCAGGGAGCAAAAGGCGGCAGACCACAGGATGGCAGACGCCCGGTAAATGACCGTGGTGACAGACCGGCCGGTCAGGCAAAACCAGCGATGTCCGGCAATGATATGAGAAAGTACTTTGACAGTCTGATCAATCCAAATGCCGGAAAAGAGACAGAGAGCAAAGCTCCAAAAGCAGAGGAAGTTAAGACGGAAACTGCACAGAGCGCACCGGCAGCACAGGAGAGAGTTTTCAAAAAACCAACTGAGAATGTGTATGAGCAGATGCGTCAGCAGGAGAAGACATCCAGACCAAATCAGGACAACAGACGTCCACAGGGAGACCGCCCGGCAAGAAACGGACAGAATGGCGGATACAATAACCGTGCAAACGGCGACAGACCAGCCCGTCCACAGGGAGACCGTCCATACAGAAATAATAATGGCGAAGGTGGATATAATAACCGTAACAATGGTGACAGACCAGCCCGTCAGGGAGATAACAGAGGCCAGAGACCAAACGGCGGAAACCAGAGACCGTTCAACAACGGAAGACCGGGACAGGGATTCAATCAGGGAGACCGCAGCGGAGGACGCAATAATAACTTCCGCGGAAGAGATAACGGTGGAAGATTAGACCGTGAGATCGACAAGTTCAATAAGGATTCTGCACCATTGGCAGAGGAGATGCGCGGAAAAGAGACACGGGAGAGAGAACGTGACAACAAGAACCGCAACGGAAAACAGCGCGGCGATTACGATGTTTTAGGAAGCAGGAAGCAGGAGCGTTTCGTAAACTTAGAGAAGAACGGCGGCAAGAAGAAACCACAGCAGCAGCCACAGCCAAAACAGGAAGAAGAGACAATCAAGACACTGGTCCTTCCGGAGAAACTTACCATCAAAGATCTTGCTGACAAGATGAAAGTACAGCCGTCAGTGATCGTAAAGAAATTATTCTTAAAAGGAACGATGGTAACAGTCAATCAGGAGATCGATTACGATCAGGCCGAGGAGATTGCTTTAGAGTTTAACTGCATCTGTGAGCCGGAAGAGAAGGTTGATGTAATCGCAGAACTCTTAAAAGAGGAAGATGATGCAGAAGAGACATTAGTTGCACGTCCACCGGTTGTATGTGTTATGGGTCACGTTGACCACGGTAAAACATCCCTTCTGGATGCAATCCGTTCTACCCGTGTGACAGACAGAGAGGCAGGCGGTATCACACAGCATATTGGTGCTTCTGTGGTATCCATCAACGGACAGAAAATCACATTCCTTGATACACCTGGACATGAAGCCTTCACAGCAATGCGTATGCGTGGTGCAAATTCTACAGATATCGCAATCCTTGTAGTTGCGGCTGATGACGGTGTTATGCCACAGACGGTAGAGGCAATCAACCATGCAAAAGCAGCCGGAGTTGAAATTATTGTTGCAATCAACAAGATTGATAAACCAAGTGCAAACATCGAGAGAGTAAAACAGGAGTTGTCCGAGTATGAACTTATTCCGGAAGACTGGGGTGGAAGTACTATTTTCTGTCCGGTATCTGCTCATACAAAAGAAGGTATTGACAACTTGCTGGAGATGATCCTTTTAACAGCAGAAGTGCTTGAGTTAAAAGCAAATCCAAACCGTAAAGCAAGAGGTCTTGTCATCGAGGCACAGCTTGATAAAGGCCGCGGAGCAGTTGCCACTGTATTAGTACAGAAAGGTACGTTAAGAGTCGGTGATCCAATCGCCTGCGGAAGCTGCTTTGGTAAAGTCCGTGCGATGATCGACGATCAGGGAAGAAGAGTAAAAGAGGCAGGTCCATCTACTCCGGTTGAGATTCTTGGTCTGTCCGCTGTCCCGGAAGCAGGTGAGACATTCGTTTCTACTGATTCTGAGAAAGAGGCAAGAGCATTTGCTGACACTTATATTTCCGAGAGCAAGAATAAGCTGATCGAAGATACGAAGGCAAAGATGTCCTTAGACGATCTGTTCTCACAGATCCAGTCTGGAAATGTAAAAGAATTGAATATTATTGTAAAAGCAGACGTACAGGGTTCTGTAGAAGCAGTAAAACAGAGTCTTGTAAAACTGTCCAACGAAGAAGTAGTTGTAAAAGTCATCCATGGCGGTGTAGGTGCAATCAATGAGTCAGATATCATCTTAGCATCCGCTTCCAATGCAATTATCATTGGATTTAACGTTCGTCCGGATCCAACTGCAAAAGTGACAGCAGACAGAGAGAACGTTGACGTACGTCTCTACAAAGTCATTTACAATGCAATTGAAGATGTGGAAGCAGCTATGAAGGGTATGTTAGATCCTGTATATGAGGAGAAAGTACTTGGTCATGCAGAAGTGAGACAGATCTTCAAAGCATCCGGTGTTGGTAACATCGCAGGTTCCTATGTGCTTGACGGTGTGTTCCAGAGAGGCTGCAAAGTCCGTATTTCACGTGAAGGAACACAGATCTTTGAAGGAAATCTTGCTTCCTTAAAGAGATTCAAAGACGACGTAAAAGAGGTAAAAGCCGGATACGAGTGCGGTCTTGTATTTGAAGGATTTAATGATATTGCTGAGCTTGATATTGTGGAAGCATATACCATGGTAGAGGTTCCTAGATAAAAAAGAGGCATAAAATATGAGAAAAAACAGTATTAAAAATACCAGGATCAATGGAGAGGTTCAGAAAGAATTAAGTAACATTATCCGTGGTGAGATCAAAGACCCACGCATTAATCCACTGACAAGTGTAGTTGCCGTGGAGGTGGCTCCGGATCTGAAAACCTGTAAGGCATATATCAGTGTCTTAGGAGATGAAAAATCCCAGCAGGAAACGATCAAAGGCTTAAAGAGTGCAGAGGGTTATATCAGAACCATGCTTGCAAAGAGCATTAACCTGAGAAACACACCACAGATCACCTTTATCTTAGACCAGTCCATTGAATATGGTGTCAAAATGTCAAAAATGATCGATGATGTAACAAAAGATATCGCAGATAAGACAGAGGAATAGAGATGACAAATTTTGATGTTTATCTGGCAGATGCAAAAACAGTTGCCATTGCAGGTCATGTCAGACCGGATGGCGACTGCGCAGGCTCCTGCCTCGCTACATACAATTATATTAAAAACTATTTTCCACATGTGAAGGTCGATCTTTACTTAGAGCCGATCCCGAATATTTTCAAGTTTATGAAGCGTTCGGAAGAGATTTTGAGTGAGTGGCCGGATGACAGGAAATATGATCTGTTTATCGCACAGGACTGCGGTGATGCAAAGCGTCTTGGCAATGCTGCAAAGTATTTTGAATCGGCAGAACATACGATCTGTGTGGATCATCATGTGAGCAATCAGAACTTTGCAGAACATAACTATATTTTTCCAGATGCAAGCTCCACCTGTGAACTGATCTTTGAACTGCTTCCAGACGAGCGCATTGACCGGGAGATCGCAGAATGTATCTACACCGGAATGGTGCATGATACCGGTGTTTTCCAGTATTCCTGCACTTCCAGAAAAACGATGGAGATCGCAGGAAAGCTTATCGAAAAAGGAATTAACTTCCCAAAGATAGTCGACGAGACATTCTTTACAAAAACGTATAACCAGAACCGTATTATGGGACTTGCCCTGATGAAAAGTGTTCTGCATCTGGACGGAAAGTGCATTTCCAGTGTCATCACGAAGCAGGAGATGCAAGAGTATGATGTGCTTCCAAAGCACTTAGATGGGATCGTCAGCCAGCTTAGGGTGACAAAGGATGTGGAAGTTGCCATCTTTTTGTATGAGTTAGAGGATGGAGAATTTAAGGTCAGCACAAGATCAAAAGAACTTGTTGACCTGTCAGAGATCGCAGTGAAGTTTGACGGCGGCGGTCATGTGAGAGCTGCAGGTTTTTCCATGAAGGGAGAACCGGAGCAGATCATCGAAGCTATTTTGCAAGAAGTGAAAAAACAGCTTTAGAAAATAATGAAGAAAAAGGATACACTATGGTCAACGGAATCATTAATGTATATAAAGAAAAAGGGTATACATCTTTTGATGTAGTGGCAAAACTCCGTGGTATCTTTAAACAGAAAAAAATCGGACACACAGGGACACTCGATCCGGATGCGGAAGGGGTGTTGCCTGTGTGTCTTGGTAAAGCCACAAAAGTCTGTGATCTGCTCACTGATAAAAGCAAAGAATATGAGGCAGTGCTCTTATTGGGAAAGGTGACAGATACCCAGGATATCACCGGTACAGTGCTGGAGGAAAAAGATGTGAAGGTGACAGAGGAAGCCGTGAGGGAGACAGTCCTTTCTTTTGTGGGGGACTATATGCAGATCCCACCGATGTACTCTGCGCTGAAAGTCAATGGAAAAAAACTCTGTGATCTCGCAAGGGAGGGCAAAACCGTAGAGCGTCAGGCAAGACCTGTGAAGATTTTAACGATTGACATTCTGGATGTTACGCTTCCGAGGGTGCGCATGCGTGTACACTGTTCCAAAGGAACGTATATCCGCACTTTATGTCAGGATATCGGAGAAAAACTTGGCTGCGGCGGTTGTATGGAATCGCTGCTCCGCACGCAGGTGTCTGAGTTCTTGTTAAAGGATGCCTTAAAAATCGGGGAGATCGAGCAACTTGTGAAGGAGTGCACAAAGGAACTTCCGCCGGAAGCATGGAGCAGGGCATGTTTTCCGTTTGTGCGGTCTGTGGATTCTGTTTTTTTACAGTATCAGAAGGGAGTCGTGCCGGAGCAGTTTTCTAAAGTACTGTATAATGGAAACCGGATCGAGCCGGAGATGATCCGCTCGTTTGAGGCTTCTATGCAGCAAAAACCGATCAGAATTTATGATGAAAAGGATCACTTTATCGGAATCTATGAATTCCAGCAGGAGAGGGGAAACTTCAAACCTGTGAAAGTGTTTATGGAAGAATGAAATATATAAAAAATACACTGGATTTTCATGTCGAAAAACCGACTGTCATTTCTCTTGGAAAGTTTGATGGTATCCATCGCGGACATGAACTCTTAATGGAAAAACTTGCGCAGAAAAAGGAGGAAGGATTAAAGGCAGCTATTTTTACCTTTGATATTCCACCGAAAAAAAATGTGGAGCATATCGAGGCAAAGGTGCTTACCACGAACGAGGAGAAAATGCATATTTTTGAAGGGATCGGGATAGACTATCTCATCGAATGTCCCTTTACGAGAGAAGTGATGTGCATGGAACCGGAAGATTTTATCCGTATGCTCGTAGAAAAATTAAATGTAAAATGTATCGTGGCAGGGGAAGATTTTCATTTTGGACACAACAGACGCGGTGATTATCAGATGTTGAAAAGATATGCACCGGTCTATGGTTATGAGGCACTTATTCTCTCGAAAATGAAAGAGGATGAGCGGGATATCAGCAGTACTTTTGTCCGCGAAGAGATCATGGCTGGAAACATTGAAAAAGCCAATCATCTCTTAGGCTACCGCTATTTTGTGACCGGAATGGTAAAACACGGGAATCAGATCGGAAGGACGATCGGGATTCCGACGATCAATCTGATCCCACCGGAGGAAAAACTTCTGCCGCCTTTTGGCGTCTATGTGACAGAAGTGTTTATCGATGATAAAAGGTATTACGGTGTCACAAATGTAGGGTGCAAACCTACGATAAAGGGAAATAATCCGGTCGGGGTGGAGACACATCTTCTGGATTTTAGGGAAGATGTGTATGAGAAAGTGGTAACGGTTGAATTTCGGACAATGATCCGGGAAGAACGCAAGTTTGAAAGTATTGAAAAACTTCAGGAACAGATGATGAATGACATTGCATTTACAAGAGCTTTTTTCGCAAAAATGAAATAGGATGAATGGACAGGTAAATGCCACTTTGTAAAATCTGGATCTACAAATATTACAAAAATGTTACAAATATGATTGACATTGTAATAAGTGACTGTTATACTGTAAAAAGTTTGAAAAATATATTTTGTAAGATGAAAAAGAAGCAGAAAGACATGCAGATGTTCAGGAGGCATTATGAAATCCAAATATATCAGAGCAATATGTCTTGGAGCAGCAGGATTACTAGTTATTTCCACTGCAGCGATCAACAATCATAAACAGAGTGAAGATGTGACAGCTAAGGCAGTTGCCACAGCTTCTGTAATAGAAGAAAGTGCAGAGACGGTCGACGCAGGTGTGACAGCCGGTATTGCAAGCGTGACAGCACAGGCACTTGCCAGTGATGAAGACGTGGCAGCTGTTTCTGATACAGATACAGAACTTACAGCAGCAGCACAGGAGGAAGTGACATCCGTATATGGATATACGAATCTTGGAATTGCAGTGGTAGATTCCGGTAACTTAAATGTCCGTGAGACACCGGGAACCGATGCAACACTTGTCGGTAAGATGCCAAACCATGCAGCCTGCGAAGTGTTAGGTGTGGATGGGGAATGGACACAGATCCAGTCCGGGGAAGTCACCGGATATGTAAAGACTGAGTATCTGGTAACCGGAAATGAGGCGGCCGCTCTGGCAGAGCAGGTAAAAGAGACGGTTGCCAAAGTAACAACGACAACTCTTTACGTGAGGGAAGAGCCCAATACAGACTGCAGTATCGTGACTTCTATGCCAATGGGTGAGGAGTTAGAGGTTGTAGAGCAGTTAGATGGCTGGGTAAAAGTAAGTATCGACAGTGATGAGGGATATGTATCCGCAGACTATATCGAGATCAATACGGAACTTCCGACAGCTATGACTATGACGGAAGTAAGATATGGACAGGGAGTCTCGGATGTCCGTGTGGATCTGGTATCTTATGCATGCCAGTTCGTAGGAAATCCTTATGTGTGGGGTGGTACAAGCCTGACAAGAGGCGCTGACTGTTCCGGTTTTGTCATGAGTGTATTTGCAAACTATGGTGTTTCACTGCCACATTCTTCTGGTTCGCAGGCAGGCTGCGGAACAAGCATCTCTGCATCGGAAGCACAGCCGGGAGATTTGTTCTTCTATGGTAATGGAAGCAGGATCAATCATGTGGCGATCTATATTGGAAACGGACAGGTGGTACATGCAAGTTCCCCTCGTACCGGAATCAAAATCTCCGGTGCATGCTACCGTAATCCGGTAAAAGTAGTCCGTGTATTGCAGGATTAATCTGGCTTAATTACAAAATTTTTGTTTACAAATACAGAAAGACTGTGTTATACTATTCAGGCATGAGTTTAGCCCATATTCGGTGAATGGACACTCCGACCTTTCGCTGAGTATCATGTTTTATTGGGCGATTAAGAATAAGAAGGAGGATCATAACATGATCGCAAAAGAAAAGAAACAGGAAATTATCGCTAAATACGGTAGAACAGCAAATGATACTGGATCTCCAGAGGTACAGGTAGCTCTTTTAACAGCCCGTATCACAGAGTTAACAGATCACTTAAAAGAGAACCCAAATGATCATCATTCCAGAAGAGGTCTTCTGAAAATGGTAGGTCAGAGACGTGGTTTACTTGCTTACTTAAAGAAAATCGATATCGAGAGATACCGTGCATTGATCGACAGCTTAGGCTTAAGAAAGTAATAGTAGGTATAAGCAGAATAGAGCGGAGTTTTCACCGCTCTATTTTTTTGCTTGTATATTCCGAATATTTCTAGTACAATAAAACGAGGCAGAAGTCTAAATACCCGAGACCACTGAAGGGTACATGGCGGACAGGCATGTATGGTTCAGTAGTTTCGGTACTTCTGTTTTAGTCACACAGTATGCTGTGGCGTATACAAAATTTAAAGGAGAGAAAACATGTATAAAAGTTTTTCAATGGAACTTGCCGGCAGAACTCTTACGGTAGATATCGGAAGAGTGTGTGCACAGGCAAACGGCGCTGCATTGATCAAATATGGTGAGACAACTGTATTATCTACTGTAGTAGCATCAGACAAGCCAAGAGATGGAGTAGATTTCTTCCCATTAAGCGTAGAGTTCGAGGAGAAAATGTACGCAGTAGGAAAGATTCCAGGCGGTTTCAATAAGAGAGAGGGAAAAGCATCTGAGAATGCAATCCTTACTTCCCGCGTTATCGACCGTCCAATGAGACCATTATTCCCAAAGGATTATCGTAACGATGTTACTTTGAATAACATGGTAATGTCCGTAGATCCGGAGTGCCGCCCTGAGGTGGTTGGTATGATCGGTTCTGCACTTGTAACAACCATGTCAGATATCCCATTCGATGGCCCATGTGCCATGACTCAGATGGGTATGGTAGACGGTGAGTTCATCGTAAACCCATCCCAGAAAGTATGGGATGAAGGCGATTTACAGTTAACAGTCGCTTCTACCAGAACAAAAGTTATCATGATCGAAGCCGGAGCAAATGAAATCCCGGAAGAGAAAATGATCGAAGCAATCTACAAATGCCATGATGTAAACCAGACAATTATCCAGTTTATGGATAAGATCGTTGCGGAATGTGGCAAACCAAAACATGAATACACAAGCTGTGCAATCCCGGATGAGATGTTTGCAGCAATGAAAGAAATCGTAACTCCGGAAGATATGGAGAACGCAGTTTTTACAGATGAAAAACAGAAACGTGAAGAGAACATCCGTGAGATCACAGATAAACTGGCAGAGGCATTTGCCGATAAGGAAGAATGGCTTGCTGTTTTAGGTGAGGCCGTTTACCAGTACCAGAAAAAGACAGTACGTAAGATGATCTTAAAAGATCACAAACGTCCAGATGGCCGTGCAATCAACCAGATCCGTCCATTGGCAGCAGAAGTTGATCTGATTCCTAGAGTACATGGTTCTGCAATGTTTACCCGTGGACAGACACAGATCTGTGATGTTGTTACATTGGCTCCATTATCTGAAGTACAGAAGATTGATGGACTTGATGCAAATATTACAACAAAGAGATATATTCATCAGTATAATTTCCCTGCATACTCTGTAGGTGAGACAAAAGTATCCCGTGGCCCGGGACGTCGTGAGATTGGACACGGAGCACTTGCTGAGAAAGCACTTGTTGCAGTACTTCCTTCTGAGGAGGAATTCCCATATGCAATCCGTGCGGTATCCGAGACATTTGAGTCTAACGGTTCTACTTCCATGGCATCTACCTGTGCATCCTGTATGGCACTTATGGCTGCAGGTGTACCAATCAAATCCATGGTAGCAGGTATCTCCTGTGGTCTTGTAACAGGTGATACAGATGATGATTATATCGTACTTACGGATATCCAGGGACTTGAGGACTTCTTCGGAGACATGGACTTTAAAGTAACCGGTACCCATAAAGGTATCACAGCAATCCAGATGGATATTAAGATCCATGGTCTGACAAGACCAATCGTAGAGGAGGCAATTGCAAGAACACGTGAGGCAAGACTTTACATTATGGATGAAGTAATGTCCAAAGCAATTTCAAAACCTCGTAAAGAAGTTGGTGCATACGCTCCTAAGATCATCCAGATTCAGATCGATCCAAATAAGATCGGTGATGTGGTTGGTCAGAAAGGTAAGACCATCAACGAGATTATTGCCCGCACAGATGTCAAGATCGACATTACAGATGAGGGTGCAGTATCTGTATGTGGAACAGACAAAGAGAAGATGGCGGAAGCAATCGACATGATCAAGACGATCACAACTGATTTTGAGGAAGGCCAGATCTTCACCGGAACAGTTGTAAGCATCAAAGAGTTTGGTGCATTTATCGAGTTCGCTCCTGGAAAAGAGGGAATGGTACACATTTCCAAGATTTCCAAAGAGAGAATCAACCGTGTAGAGGATGTTCTTACATTAGGTGATAAAGTAACCGTTATCTGCCTTGGAAAAGATAAGATGGGAAGAATCAGCTTCTCCATGAAAGATGTTCCAGAGAACAACTAATAAAATAAAAAAATAAGATATGAGGTGTTTTCCGAAAGTGTTATGATCGGGGAACACCTCATTTTGTTTGAAGATAGTATGTCCGCAGAGCGTGCACTCTATGATTCTGGCTTTGTCACTGGAAGTTTCGGATCTTCATATACTGATAGAAAAAAGGATAATATTTATGGATCGAGTGAAACGCGTCATTCATTGTGACCGTGCATATAAAATGGGGTTGAACGGCAAAAATATCACTGTGGCGGTCATGGATACCGGGATTGCCCCACATCTGGACTTTGACCAGAGAATTTTACATTTTGAGGATTTCTGCCAGAAGAAACTTGCGGCGTATGATGATAATGGGCATGGAACACATGTCGCAGGAATCATTGGCGGCAGTGGACTGATGTCTAAGGATAAGCGTGGCGTGCAGCTGTTAAGCGGGGTGGCGCCAGGGGTTCGTCTGGTGGTACTAAAAGTATTGGACCGGAAGGGGAACGGAGTTACCAGCCATGTGTTAGAGGGAATGGACTGGCTTTTACAAAACAGGGAGAAATATCAGGTGAAAATATTAAATATTTCAGTCGGGATGATGGCAAGTGCAGGGAAAAACGAGCAGGAACAGCTGCTTCATGCTGTGGACGAGGCGTGGAATCAGGGAATTATGGTAGTGACGGCGGCTGGAAACAATGGCCCAAAGGAAAACTCTGTCACAATTCCGGGGATTTCCAGAAAAGTGCTGACAGTCGGAAGCTGGGATGACAATGTAGCAGATACAGGAGGCAGTGGGAGACTGGCCAAAAATTACAGCGGATCAGGACCAACGGAATGCTGTATCGTGAAACCGGAAGTCCTTGCACCCGGAACAGATGTGAAAAGCTGCAGTAAAGATACAAGGGGATATGTTGTGAAAAGCGGAACCTCAATGGCAGCACCGGTAGTTTCCGGATCAATCGCACTTGCATATCAGAAATACCCGGATTATACGCCGACAGAGATGAAACTTAAACTCTATGAAAGCGTATATCCGAGAGGGGAGCAGATTGGCAGAAAATGCTGGGGAATGCTACATGTGAACAACCTTGTAGTTTGACATTTTCATTTTCTGATATTAGAATAATCGGAAAGGGGCGAAGAATACAGATGAAAAAAATAGCACATTTATTATTAGGAAGATTTTCAATCGTTGCAGTTTCCATTATTCTCCAGTTTTTATGGCTTGTAATGGTCATGTATCAGTTCAGTTATCAGTTCACATATGCAAATCTTGCGATCAGGACAATCGCAATTATTGTGGTGCTTGTGATCGTAAACCGTTGGACGAATCCGGCAAATAAACTTTCGTGGACATTTATTATCCTGTTGTCCCCTGTGCTTGGACTCTTATTATATATGATTTTTGGCAGATCAAGTCTTACGAAGAAAACACAGGAACGTATGGACTCCGTGAACCGGGAGGTGAGTGCATGCCTTTATCAGACACCGGAGATCAAAAAACAGTTAGAGAGAGAGGATCTTTCTGTTTATCGTCAGTCCAGATATATCAATGACTGGGCAGGATTTCCGCTTTATCATAATACGTCCACAAAATATTACAGCTGTGGAGAAGAGATGTTCCCAGATATGCTTGCAGAGCTGGAAAAAGCAGAACATTTTATTTTTCTAGAATATTTTATCGTAGATCAGGGAGTGATGTTTGACCGCATCGTGGAGGTACTTGAGCAAAAAAGCAAAGAGGGTGTGGATGTCCGGCTGATTTATGACGATATCGGCTGCATCAATACACTGCCGCCAAAATATTATAAGATATTGCAGGCAAAAGGCATTAAGTGTGCCGCGTTTAACCCATTCCGTCCGATTATGTCCGTTATTATGAATAACCGGGATCATAGGAAGATTTTTGTGGTTGATGGAAAAGTTGGATTTACCGGAGGAATCAATCTTGCGGACGAATATATCAATGTGGCGTCACGGTTTGGCTACTGGAAAGATACCGGAATCCGTTTAGAGGGCGAAGCTGTGTGGAGTATGACTGTGATGTTTCTGGAAATGTGGAATTACATCAACCATTCCTCTGAGGATTACAAACAGTTCATGCCACAGGTATACCAGAAAGAACCTTTTGAGGGAGACGGCTTTGTACAGCCTTATGGTGATACACCGTTGGATCATGAGACAGTAGGAGAGAATATTTATCTGAATATTATCAACCATGCAGAGCGGTATGTGTATATTTTTACGCCGTATCTGATCATTGACAATGAGATGCTGGTGAGTTTGTGCAACGCTGCAAAGCGTGGTGTGGATGTGCGGATCGTGACACCGGGAATCCCGGATAAGAAAATGATTTTCCTTTTGACGCAGTCCCATTATGAACCGCTGCTCAAATGTGGTGTAAAAATTTATCAGTATACACCTGGTTTTATTCATGCCAAGAGTTTTCTCTGTGATGATAAGATTGGAACTGTGGGAAGTATCAATCTGGATTACCGCAGTCTGTTCCTGCATTTTGAGTGTGGTGTGTTTATGTATAAAACGAAAGCCTTGATGCAGTTGAAAGAGGACTGTATGGATACTTTTGCGGCTTCCGAGGAAATGACATTGGAATTCTGCAGAGGTCAGAATGTGTTCATTCGTATTTTCCAGGGCATGATGCGTCTGTTTGCACCGTTGCTGTAAAATGGTAACAAAGGGTGGAGAGCCGGTGAGAGGTTTCTCTGCCCTTTGCTTTTTGATACAGTTTATTTACACTTTGTTCCAGTAATAATTCGCAGATTTATGGCAGGTACATTTGCAGTGATTCCATAAAATAATCTTTGTAGACAGCGGCGGCAATATCCTCGCTGCATAAAATGTCGACCGTTCCAAGTTCCCTGTCGCCCAGTTTATAGACAGCGCGCCCGATGACATCACCGGATGCAACCGGGGCTTCCACAGATTCCGGCAGTTCCAGTTCTTTTGTGATACCGGAGAGATCGGAACCGTCTGTAACCACATACTGAAATGGGGAGCGGTAGCAGAGAGAGACTTCATCGGAAATTCCTTTTTTTAATGGGAGTGCGGCGAGTGTGTCGGTGTTCTCATCCGAATAAATCCGACATTTGGAAAAACCGTAATTTAAAAGTGTGGCTGCATCGGCAAACCGGATCTTAAAATCCGGAGCGGCCATGACGACTGCAATCAGTTCCATGCCGTCCTTTACTGCGGTGGCGGAGACACAGTACTTTGCAAGGCTCGTCGAGCCGGTCTTAAGCCCGGTTGCATACTGATATTGCCGGATCAGCTTGTTGGTGTTTGTCAGACCAAATTCCTCCGAACCGCGTCTTGTGACGTGCGTGATCGTATCCATCCAGATGGTAGAATAATTATGGATCTGTGGGTATTTCGTGGTCAGCTCGCGGGACATCAGGGCAACATCATAGGCGCTTGTCATATGTCCGTCAACGTCAAGACCACAACAATTTACAAATGTAGTGTCGTTCATGCCAAGTCCTTTGGCACGCGCATTCATTTTTTCTACGAAAGCGGCTTCACTGCCGCAGATAAATTCCGCCATGGCAACGCATGCGTCATTGGCACTTGCGATGCTGATACATTTGATCATGGTGTCGACGGTCTGCGTTTCATTCGGTTCCAAAAAGACCTGCGAGCCACCCATGCTGGCAGCGTATTCTGACACGGTGACAGTATCTTCTAAAGAAATCTGGCCGGATTCGATCGCGTCAAAAATGAGAATTAGCGTCATGATTTTCGTTATACTTGCAGGGCGGAGGACTGTATGGGAATTTTTTTCATACAGAATCGTTCCGGTAGATGCTTCCATGAGAAGAACGCTCGGGGCAGACAGATTGAGAACGTCAGACGAATCAGCCGCCGGAGTGGATTCCGCCGGTGTCTCGGAAAGAACAAAGGTTCTCTCAAAGGAAAAAATGTTTTTTGGGAGAATATTGTCCTGACACAAAAAATGGTACGGTGACAGGAGGGAAAAACTGCTTCCAAGGAGCAGGTTTGCAGAAAGAAGGGCAGAGCATAACAGGCGCATTTGGGATACCTCCGAAAATTTTGGGTTTCAGTGTCACATATCTGCAAAAAGGCGCAGCCTGCGACGTTTCTACTTCATTTTAGCCGGAGAACCTGTACATTATGCTTGCTTTTTTTTCGGTTTCCATATAAAATTGATACGTTGCGATTTACAAATTAATTTCTTATGGTTTGTGTCATGGCAGACCGGACGAAGCATTGCAAGGAAGTTATCATATATGGAGCTGACGGTAAAACTTCAGGTGTTTGAAGGCCCACTGGATCTGCTTTTACATCTGTTGGAAAAAAATAAAGTGAATATTTATGATATCCCGATTGTAGAGATCACGAATCAGTACATGGAATATATCGCGGAGATGAAGCGGAATGACTTAAATGTCATGAGTGAATTTCTGGTCATGGCTGCCACGTTGATCGATATTAAGTCCAGGATGCTGCTTCCGAAGAAAGAATCCGAGGAGGAAGAGGAGGAAGATCCGAGGGCAGAACTTGTACAGCAGCTGCTGGAGTACAAGATGTACAAGTGCATGGCTTATGAACTCAGGGACAGACAGATGGATGCGGAGCAGGTGTTTTTTAAGGAACCTACGATCCCACCGGAAGTTGCAGAGTATGAGGAACCGGTAGATCTTGCAGAATTAGTCGGGGATATGGATCTGGCAAAGCTCGATCAGATTTTTAAGTCCATTATGAAAAAACAGGTGGACAAGATTGACCCGGTGCGTTCGAAGTTTGGTAAGATCGAGAAGGAAGAAGTTTCACTTTCGGATAAGATGCTGTATGTGGAGGACTTCTGCAAAACACACAGAAATTTCAGCTTCCGCAACCTTCTGGAAGCGCAGGCGAGCAAGGTGGAAGTGATTGTTACTTTTTTGGCAATATTAGAGCTGATGAAGGTGGGAAAGATTTTTATCTCACAGGAACACACTTTTGATGATATTAAGATAGAATCGAAAATGGCCGCTTAACAGGTCTTGATGGCATAGGGAATAGATGAATGGAAGAAAAGAATTATGAAGCGATTGTGGAGGCAATCCTTTTTACCATGGGAGAATCCGTGGAACTGGAAAAAATTGCCGCTGCATTGGAATTAGATAAAAAAGAGACAAAGAAAATTATTGAGAATCTCATGAAAGAATATGAGAAGCCGAGCATTGGCATGAAGATCATCGAGCTGGACGGAGCCTATCAGATGTGCACGAAAAGCGAAATGTATGAGTACCTGATACGGATTGCTAAGCAGCCGAAAAAACATGTGCTCACGGATGTACTTTTAGAGACACTCTCTATTATTGCGTACAAGCAGCCAATCACAAAGGTGGAGATTGAGAAGATCCGCGGTGTTTCCTGCGACCATGCGGTCAACAAGTTAGTCGAGTACAATCTGGTGAAGGAACTCGGCAGATTAGATGCACCGGGACGTCCGCTTTTGTTTGGCACAACGGAGGAGTTCTTAAGAAGCTTTGGTGTGCAGTCCCTGGATGAACTGCCAATGTTAGATCAGGTTCAGATCGAGGAGTTCAAGCAGGAAGCAGAAGAAGAGATGAAAGTAAAACTGGATATATAAGGGAAAAAGCATACCATATTTCATTTCTGCATATAGATGAGTGAAGAGAAAAAATGGGTTCTGGGTTTGAAAAGAGCAATTTCATTTATCATATGTCTTATCATTCTATTTACATATCCAACAAAATTGATGGCAGCGCAGGAGCCGCCGGAAGAAGCGGAGCTTTTCGCAAAGGCGGCAGTCTTAATGGATGGCGGTTCCGGACGTATTTTATATAGTAAAAACGGATCAGAAGCACTTGCCAATGCGAGTACCACCAAAATATTAACCTGCATTATTGCACTGGAAAACTGTGATTTAGAGCAGATCGCCGAGGTGTCTGTGCAGGCAGCGAAGGCGCCAAAAGTGCATCTGGGTGCACCCGCAGGACAGAAATTCCGGATGAAAGATCTCATTTACGCGATGATGCTAGAGTCCTTTAATGACTGTGCAGTCGTTATCGCAGAGCAGGTTGCCGGTACAACGGAGCATTTTTCAAAGCTGATGAATGACTATGCAAAAAAAATCGGGTGTAAGGACACTTTTTTTATAACACCCAATGGTCTGGACGCACAGAAGGACAGTCAGTTTCACCACACGACTGCGGAAGACCTTGCGCGGATCATGCGCTACTGCATTAAGGAATCTCCAAAGGCAGACCAGTTTTTGAAAATCACCGGGGAGGCAGAGTATACGTTTACAGATGTGAGTGGAAAATATGCCTACCATTGCTACAACCATAATGCATTTTTAAAGATGATGGACGGGGCAGTTTCCGGGAAAACAGGATTTACGGGAAACGCCGGATACTGTTATGTGGGTGCACTGGAGCAAAATGGAAAAACATATATTGTGGCACTGCTTGCATGCGGCTGGCCGAACAATAGAACTTATAAATGGTCGGATACGAGAAAACTTATGGAGTATGGGCTTGCCGCTTATGAGCGCTGCGATCTGGACGATATCGCACTGGACGGGAGCAGATTTGCACCGGTTCCCGTTGAACATGCACAGGGCGGCAGAATCGGAGAACAGGTGTACATGAAACTGCATGCCGTCCTGAAAAAAGATCTCTCCCACGTACTGCTCAGAGAGGGGGAACAGGTGACAGTGGAGTATCGGATCGCACAAAAACTGAGTGCACCGGTAAAAAAGGGAAGCTGTGCCGGAGTCATCTATTATAAACTGGGCGGCATGGTATTGCGGGAATATCAGGTGGAGACCACAGAAGATATGGAGAAACTGGATTTTGAGTGGTGCTTAAGACAGGTGTTAAAACTCGCTGTCTGACAATATGTGGTAAAGATCTGGAAAAAATTCTGTCAAAAAATTAACAATGCACTTGAAAATTGTTTGGAAAAGAGGTAATATTATCATAGCGAAATTTGTTAATTTTTTATAGATGGAGGGCTAAAGAATGAGTAGTAGTAATGATAGCTTGGCAATGCAGCGTATTACCAAGTTAGTCGATGAGAACAGTTTTATGGAAATCGGTTCTCTTGTAACAGCAAGAAATACAGACTTTAATCTTGCAGACACAGACACACCATCCGACGGTGTTATCACAGGGTATGGTCTGATCGATGGCAATCTGGTATATGTTTACAGCCAGGATGCATCCGTATTAAACGGAACAATCGGTGAGATGCATGCAAAGAAAATTGCCAATGTATATGACATGGCAATGAAAATGGGCGCACCGGTCATCGGTTTTATTGACTGTGCAGGTATGAGATTACAGGAGTCTGTCGATGCATTAGACGGATTTGGCAGGATTTATGCCAAAGAGATCGAGGCATCCGGTGTGATTCCACAGATCAGTGCCGTATTTGGAAATTGTGGCGGCGGTCTTGCAGTTGTTCCAGCTTTATCTGATTTCGCTTTTATGGAAGCAACCAAGGCTAAGATGTTCATCAATTCCCCAAATGCGATCGAGGGCAACAGAATTGAAAAATGCGATACATCCGCAGCAAAATTCCAGAGCGAAGAGACAGGCTGTGTTGACTATGCCGGCACAGAGGATGAGATCCTCGCACAGATCCGTGAGTTAGTATCCATGCTTCCTTTAAATAATGAGGGAGATGTTTACACAGAGGAATGTGAGGATGATTTAAACCGCGCATGTGCAAGCATGGATGTTATGAAGGGCGACGCAAGATATCTCTTAAGCGAGATTTCAGACGGACATGCCTTCTTTGAGACAAAAGCTGATTACGCAAAGAACATGGTGACAGGATTTATCAAATTAAATGGTATGACGGTCGGTGCAGTTGCAAACTGTACAGAGATCCATGATGAAGAGGGAAAGACAGCAGAGACTTTTGAGGCAGCGCTTACCGTAAAAGGATGCGAGAAAGCATCTGAGTTCATCCGTTTCTGTGATGCTTTCGAGATCCCTGTTTTATCTATCACAAATGTGACAGGATTCAAGGCATGCATGTGTGCAGAAAAAGGTCTTGCAAAGGCACTTGCCCACATGACTTCTGCATTTGCATCTGCAACATGTCCAAAAGTAAACCTGATCGCAGGCGATGCTTTCGGAAGTGCTTATGTGACCATGAACTCCAAATCGATCGGAGCAGATTTAGTATATGCATGGCCGGAGACCAAGATCGGCATGATGGATGCAGAACTTGCAGCTAAGATTATGTATGCAGACGCTTCCGCAGATGTTCTTGCTGAGAAAGCAAAAGAATATGAAAAATTACAGTCAAATGTAGTGACTGCCGCAAGAAGAGGCTATGTTGATCTGATCATTGAGCCTGCAGATACAAGAAAATATCTTGTTGCAGCATTTGAGATGCTTTACACAAAATGTGTATGCACACCGGATAAGAAACATGGAACAAAATAGAAAGGTGAAGTTATGAAGAAAAAATTATCTTTAATGCTTTGTCTTTGCATCATGGCGCTGACACTCGCAGCTTGTGGATCCGCTGATCCGCAGGATGTTGACTACGGCGGAATGAGTTACTCTGATCTACAGAGCAGCGCACAGAACTTGGTAACTTCAATTGCAGCATCTTCTGAGGAGGAGTTATCTGCGGCAATTGAGACAAATGAGCAGTATGCAAAGCAGTATGCAAAACAGTATGGAAGAGAATACACAGAGGCAGAAGCTGTGATCAGTCTTTTACAGTCATGGCTGGACACGACATCTGATGTGGGTACATTTGTTGGTCTGGGTGAGTTCTCTATTGATAAGACAAGCGATACTGTTACCGTTGACCAGATCGTAAATTTTTCTGAGAGAGATGTGGACGTAACATTCGTCTATGAATACAATTATCTGACAGAAGAGATTGAGATGACTGATGCAACAGCAGATATCGTGTATACATTAGGCGAGAAGTTAGAAAAGGCAGCTCTCAATACTTTGATGGGAATGGGAACTGTATTCTGTGTATTAATACTTATCAGTCTGATCATTTACTGCTTTAAGTTTATTTCAAAAGTTGGTGCTCCGAAGAAAGAAACTGCAAAAGCAGAAGCAACAAAAGCACCGGCAGTTGAGACAGTAAATGAAAACCTTACAGATGACCTTGAACTTGTAGCTGTTATTTCTGCAGCGATCGCAGCAAGCGAAGGAACATCCACAGATTCTTTTGTCGTTCGTTCTATCCACAGAAGATAAAAGAACCAGTCACAATATGAAATAAAAGATATTGATTACCTTTATGATCAGGAGGATTTATTAAATGAAAAGCTATACAATTACCGTAAATGGAAATGTTTATGATGTTACAGTAGAAGAGAACGGAAGCGTAAGTGCTCCGGCAGCAGCACCAAGACGTGCAGCAGCACCAGCCGCTCCGGCAGCAGCTCCAAAGGCAGCAGCACCGGCAGGTGGCGCAGGAAGCGTTAAGATTGAGGCAGGAGCAGCAGGAAAAGTATTTAAGATCGAAGCTTCTGTAGGCCAGGCAGTGAAAAAAGGTGATGCTGTTCTCGTATTAGAGATCATGAAAATGGAAACACCAGTTGTTGCACCACAGGATGGTACTGTTGCAAGTATCAATGTAAATGTTGGTGATATGGTAGAAGCAGGCGCTTTACTTGCTACATTAAACTAGTATTTTAGGAGGATAACTATGAGTTATTTTATGGAGACAATGGACAATCTCCTTCACCAGACTGCCTTCTTTAACCTGACAGTCGGAAATTTCATCATGATCCTTGTTGCCTGTGTATTCCTTTACCTTGCAATCGCCAAAGGATTTGAACCATTGCTTCTGGTTCCGATCGCATTTGGTATGCTGCTTGTAAATATCTACCCGGATATTTTTGCAGAACCGGAAATGATGAGCAATGGTGTCGGTGGTTTGTTCCATTATTTTTACACGTTAGATGAATGGTCGATCCTGCCTTCACTGATCTTCCTCGGTGTAGGTGCGATGACAGACTTTGGACCATTGATCGCAAACCCGATCAGCTTCCTGCTTGGAGCAGCGGCACAGTTTGGTATCTTTGGTGCATACTTCCTTGCAATTTTATTAGGTTTTAATGATAAAGCAGCAGCGGCTGTTTCTATCATCGGTGGTGCAGACGGACCTACTTCTATTTTCCTTGCAGGAAAATTAGGACAGTCAGGCCTGATGGGACCAATCGCAGTGGCAGCGTATTCCTACATGGCGTTAGTTCCTATTATCCAGCCTCCGATCATGAAATTATTTACAACCAAAAAAGAGCGTGCGATCAAGATGGAGAACCTGCGTCCGGTATCAAAGCTGGAGAGGATTTTATTCCCTATCGTGGTAACAATTGTGGTGTGTCTGATCCTTCCTACAACAGCTCCACTGGTTGGTATGTTAATGCTTGGTAACTTATTCCGCGAATCCGGAGTTGTCCGTCAGTTATCAGAGACAGCATCCAATGCGTTAATGTATATCGTAGTAATTTTACTCGGTACATCAGTTGGTGCTTCCACGAGTGCAGAGGCATTCTTAAACTGGACAACGATCAAGATCGTTATCCTTGGTCTTGTAGCATTCATGTTTGGTACTGCGGCCGGTGTATTATTTGGTAAATTATTATGCTGGATCACAAGGGGCAAGATCAATCCACTGATTGGTTCTGCAGGTGTTTCTGCCGTTCCAATGGCAGCCCGTGTGTCACAGAAAGTCGGAGCAGAAGAAGACCCGACAAACTTTTTACTTATGCATGCAATGGGACCAAACGTTGCCGGTGTTATCGGTACTGCAGTAGCAGCCGGTGTATTCATGGCAATCTTTGGAATTTAGGAGGAATAGAAAATCATGGCAGAAGTTGTTAAAAAACCTTTAAAAATAACAGAAACCGTTCTGCGTGATGCGCATCAGTCCCTGATCGCAACACGTATGACAACAGAACAGATGCTTCCGATCGTTGATAAAATGGATAAAGTCGGATACAACGCTGTTGAGTGCTGGGGTGGTGCTACATTCGATGCATCCCTTCGTTTCTTAAAAGAAGATCCATGGGAGCGTCTTCGTAAATTAAGAGATGGCTTTAAAAATACAAAATTACAGATGTTATTCCGTGGACAGAATATCTTGGGATACCGTCCTTATGCAGATGATGTTGTAGAGTATTTTGTACAGAAATCTATCGCAAACGGTATTGATATTATCCGTATTTTTGACTGTTTAAACGATATCCGTAATCTTCAGACAGCAGTTACAGCCTGCAATAAAGAGAACGGACATGCGCAGGTTGCATTATCTTATACATTAGGTGATGCCTATACACTGGAATACTGGATGGATATGGCTAAGAGAGTAGAAGATATGGGAGCTAATTCTTTATGTATCAAAGATATGGCCGGACTGTTAGTTCCTTCCAAAGCAACAGAGTTAGTTCAGGCTTTGAAAGATTCTACATCTTTACCGATCGAGCTTCATACACACTATACTTCCGGTGTTGCTTCCATGACATACATGAAAGCAGTAGAGGCAGGATGCGATATCATTGATACTGCAATCTCTCCTTTCTCTATGGGAACAAGCCAGCCTGCAACAGAAGTTATGGTGGAGGCATTCAAGGGAACAGAATTTGATACCGGTTTAGACCAGAACTTACTTGCAGAGATCGCTGATTACTTCAGACCAATGAGAGAAGAAGCATTAGAGAGCGGTTTGATGAATACAAAAGTACTTGGCGTTAACATTAAGACTTTATTATACCAGGTACCAGGTGGTATGTTATCCAACATGGTTTCCCAGTTAAAAGAGCAGCATGCAGAGGATAAATACGAAGAAGTATTAAAGGAGATCCCAAGAGTTCGTAAAGACCTTGGTGAACCGCCTCTTGTAACTCCTTCTTCACAGATTGTTGGTACGCAGGCAGTATTTAACGTATTGATGGGTGAACGTTACAAAGTTGCTACAAAAGAGACAAAAGACGTTTTACTTGGAAAATATGGTCAGACTGTAAAACCTTTCAATCCAGAGGTTGTTGACAAGGTTCTTGGCGAGGATAAGAAGAATGCAATCACATGCAGATATGCAGACTTGCTTGAACCTGAATTAGACAAGATCGAAGCTGAGATGAAACAGTGGAAACAGCAGGATGAAGATGTATTAACATATGCTTTATTCCCACAGGTTGCCACAGACTTCTTCAAATACAGAGAAGCTCAGCAGAAAAAAGTAGATGCAACGGTAGCAGATACAAAGAACGGAGCATATCCGGTATAAGACAGGACAGAAAAGGGGCTGGTTTTCAGCCTCTTTTTTCTTGCAAAAAAGTTCCTATTTGCTATAATTAGAATGTTGGAATTTTGAAAATGTTCCGAAAGCAGCAGATACTATGTAAAAGCTGCCGGACAGAAATTGGATAACAGGATGGGGAACTATGGGTAATACGCGTGATCTGAGTAATCGTATTAATGAATCTTACAGCAGATTAAGCAAGGGACAAAAGTTATTAGCTACATATATCACAGATAATTATGATAAGGCAGTTTTTCTGACAGCCGCCAGATTAGGTGAAGTAGTTGGCGTCAGTGAATCAACCGTTGTGCGTTTTGCAACACATTTGGGATACAAAGGGTATCCGGAATTCCAGAATGCATTGGAAGAACTTGTGAGAAACAAGCTGAATTCGATCCAGCGTATGGAAGTGACCTATGGAAGAATCAGTCAGTCGAAAATATTGGAATCGGTCCTGCACTCGGATGCGGACAAGATCAATACCACGTTGGAGAAAATCGATCAGGAAGCATTTGAGATCGCAGTGAATACCATTTTAAACGCAAAGCACATTTATATTATTGGAATCCGGAGCTGTGCGCCGTTAGCATCCTTTATGGCATTCTATTTTAACCTGATGTTTGATAATGTGCATTTACTTCAGACCAGCAGCTCCAGTGAGATTTTTGAACAGATGGTGCGGATCGGAAAGGATGATGTGATTATCGGGATCAGTTTCCCACGCTATTCCATGCGGACTTTAAAGGCAATGGAATTTGCAAATAACCGCAATGCAAAAGTAATCACATTGACAGACAGTGTACATTCCCCGATGAATCTGTATTCCTCCTGCAATCTGATCGCAGACAGTGATATGGCTTCGATCGTGGATTCTCTGGTAGCACCGCTCAGTGTCATCAATGCGCTGATCGTTGCACTTTGCATGAAGAACCGCAAAAAAGTTGCAAAAACACTGGAGATGCTGGAAGATATCTGGGATGAATATCAGGTATATGAGAGTGATGAGATCAATTATATTGATGACTCCATTAAAATGCGATATGGAAAAATAGGAGATACCGAATTTAATGAGTAGAGTAGTTGTGATCGGCGGAGGACCTGCCGGAATGTCTGCGGCGATCGCTGCGGCAGAAAACGGTCATCATGTAACATTGTTGGAAAAAAATGAGAAACTGGGAAAGAAGCTTTTTATCACAGGAAAGGGACGGTGTAATATTACCAATTCAAGTGATATGGATGTGCTCTTTCAAAGTGTCATGACCAACCGGAAGTTTTTATACAGTGCATTTTACGCCTATGACAATCAGATGGTCATTGACTTTTTTGAGCAGGCTGGGCTGACGGTAAAAAATGAACGCGGAAACCGCATTTTCCCGGTTTCAGATCATTCTTCGGACGTGATCGCAGCACTGCAGCGTGTATTAAAAAAAGATCAGGTGGAGATCAGACTTAACAGTGAAGTGGACACATTATTATATGAAGATTCCGGGGAAGAGGGATCCAAAAAGGTATTTGGTGTGCGGCTTTCTGACGGAGAGAAAATCCAGGCGGATGATGTGATCGTTGCCACCGGAGGCTTTTCCTACCAGACAACAGGATCAACCGGGGATGGCTACCGCTTTGCAAAAGAGGCAGGACATACTGTGACGGAGATAAGACCTTCCCTTGTGCCGTTTAACGCAAAAGAAGACTATGTCAGGGAGCTGCAGGGACTTTCTTTAAAAAATGTCAATGTCCGTATTTACCGTGGAAAGAAGGTATTTTACGATGAATTCGGAGAAATGCTATTTACGCATTTTGGCGTCAGCGGACCATTGATTCTGACTGCAAGTGCGATGATCAGGCCGGATATCGCAAAAGAGCCTCTTGCAATGGAAATCGACTTAAAGCCGGCATTGACGGAAGAACAGTTAGACAAGCGTGTGTTGAAAGATTTTGAGGAAGCAAAGAACAAACAGTTCAAAAATTCCATTGGAAAGCTTTTCCCGGCAAAAATGATCCCGGTCATGATCGGATTATCCGGGATCGATCCGGATAAAAAAGTGAACGAGATCACAAAAGAGGAGCGGCTGAAATTTGTGCGGCTCATCAAGGCTTTTCCGTTAACGTTAAATGGACTTCGTGATTTTAATGAGGCGATCATCACGAAAGGCGGGGTCAGAGTCAGCGAGGTAAATCCATCGACGATGGAGTCAAAACTTGTCAGACATTTATATTTCTGTGGGGAAGTATTAGACTTAGATGCCCTGACAGGTGGTTTCAATCTCCAGATCGCATGGTCTACCGGACATCTTGCAGGGATGTGTGTGGAGTAGAAAAATCGCTGCAGGAACGAGGTACGGGTGAACAGTATCGAAAAACAGATAAAAATGAGAGGAATGGATATATTATGAGTATGAATATTGCAATCGACGGACCAGCAGGAGCTGGAAAAAGTACAATCGCAAAGAAACTGGCAAAGGAGCTTGGTTTTATCTATGTAGATACCGGTGCGATGTACCGTGCCATGGCATATTATTTTCTGACAAACGGAATAGACTCTTCGGATGAAGCCAAAATCGCAGAAGCATGTCAGGGTGTGGATGTGACCATTGCCTATGAAAATAATGAACAGCAGGTTATTTTAAATGGTAAAAATGTAAACGGATTTATCCGCACGGAGGAAGTTGGCAATATGGCTTCTGCGACAAGCGTGTATCCGGTTGTCCGTACCAAATTAGTGGAACTGCAGAGAAAACTTGCAGAGAGTACAGATGTTATCATGGACGGAAGAGATATCGGAACATGCGTGCTTCCAAATGCGCAGGTGAAGATTTATCTGACCGCAGGCTCTAAGACGAGAGCGCAGAGAAGATATGATGAATTGACTGCAAAAGGTGTTTCCTGTGATTTTGATGAGATCGAGAAGGATATCATCGACCGCGACTACCGGGATATGCATCGTGAGACTTCTCCGTTAAAACAGGCAGAAGATGCGGTTTTAGTAGATTCTTCTGAGATGGATATTGATGAGGTCGTGGAAGCGATACGCTCTATTTATGAAGAGAAAAAAGGCTGTTAACAGGAAAACGGCTGAAAGAAACAGGAATCAGAAAACGAATAGATAAGGAATGATTTATGAACATTATTTTAGCAAAAAGTGCCGGTTTTTGTTTTGGCGTAAAAAGAGCCGTGGAAACGGTATACAAAGAGGCAGATAAAAATCAGACACCGATCTATACCTTTGGACCGATCATCCATAATGAAGAGGTTGTTGCAGATCTTGAAAAAAAAGGTGTGCAGGTCATCCATTCGACCGATGAATTAAAGGGCAGGCCAAAAGGAACCGTGATCATAAGATCACACGGTGTGGAGAGAAAAATCTATGATGAGATCAAGGCACTGGGATTTGAGATCGTAGATGCAACCTGTCCGTTTGTGTTGAAGATCCACCGTCTTGTGGAACAGTACAGCAGAGAAGGATATCATATTATTATTATTGGAAATGAGACACATCCGGAAGTGGAAGGCATTAAAGGATGGTCTGATCCAACGGAGACAACTGTGATCGGAACATGTGAGGAGGCAGAAAAATTTACGCTTTCATCCGAAAAAAAAGTGTGTATTGTATCACAAACGACATTTAATTACAATAAATTTCAAGAATTAGTTGAAATTGTGAACGAAAAAGGTTATGATATTATTGTTTTAAATACTATCTGCAATGCTACAGAGGAAAGACAGACTGAAGCAGAACATATTGCAAAAGAAGTCGATGCCATGATCGTCATTGGCGGCAGGGCTAGTTCTAATACGCAGAAGTTATTTGAAATCTGTAAAAAAGAATGTGAAAATACTTACTATATACAAACAATAAAGGATCTTGATTTGACCAGATTAAAATCCACCGATAACGTAGGTATTACCGCAGGGGCATCTACCCCAAACAATATTATTGAGGAGGTTCAAAAGAATGTCAGAAATGAGTTTTGAACAAATGTTGGAGGAATCATTTAAAACAATAAGAAATGGAGAGGTAGTTGAAGGTACCGTTATCGATGTGAAACCTGATGAGATCGTTTTAAATATCGGATACAAATCAGACGGAATCATCACTCGCAATGAGTATACAAACGAGTCTAACGCAGATCTTACAACTATGGTTTCTGTTGGTGATACAATGGAAGCAAAAGTATTAAAAGTAAACGATGGCGAGGGACAGGTTCTCTTAACTTACAAACGTCTCGCTGCTGAAAAAGGAAGCAAGAGATTAGAGGAAGCTTTCGAGAACAAAGAAGTTTTAACAGCAAAAGTTTCTCAGGTATTAGATGGCGGTTTATGTGTTGTTGTTGATGAGACAAGAGTATTCATCCCGGCAAGCCTTGTATCTGATTCTTATGAGAAAGATCTTTCCAAATACAAAGATCAGGAAATCCAGTTCGTGATCAGCGAGTTCAATCCAAAACGCAGAAGAATCATCGGTGACAGAAAACAGTTATTAGTTGAGAGGAAATTAGAGCAGCAGAAAGAACTGTTTGCAAAAATCAAAGTTGGCGATGTCATGGAAGGAACTGTTAAGAATGTAACAGACTTCGGTGCATTCATTGATTTAGGTGGAGCAGACGGATTACTTCATATTTCTGAGATGTCCTGGGGCAGAGTAGAAAGTCCTAAGAAAGTATTTAATGTTGGAGATACTGTAAAAGTATTCATCAAAGATATCAACGATACAAAGATCGCACTCAGCATGAAATTCCCTTCTGAGAATCCATGGAACGGAGCAGCAGAGAAGTTTGCAGTTGGTAACATCGTAAAAGGAAAAGTTGCAAGAATGACAGATTTTGGTGCATTCGTTGAGCTTGCTCCAGGTGTTGATGCATTACTTCATGTTTCCCAGATCTCCAAGGATCATGTAGAAAAACCGGCTGATGTATTAAAGATTGGACAGGAAATCGAAGCAAAAGTGGTAGATTTCAATGAAGATGACAAGAAGATCAGCTTATCGATCAAAGCCTTAGAGGCACCGGAAGAGGATGCTGTAGAAGCTGCTGAAGTTCATACAGAGGAATAATATGCTTGATAATTATGAAAAATTCAAAAAAGATGTATATGCGTTAACTAAGATCGATCTGAACTGTTATAAGGAAAAACAGATGCGTCGTAGAATTGATACGCTTATTAATAAGAATGGGATCACTTCCTATGATGCATATGTGGACCTGATCAAAAAGGATAAGGAAAAATTTGAACAGTTCGTCAACTTTTTGACCATCAATGTCTCTGAATTTTATCGTAATCCGGAGCAGTGGAAGATCTTAGAGGGGGAGGTATTCCCAAAACTGATCAAAACCTATGGGAAAAATCTGAAAGTCTGGAGTGCAGCATGTTCTACAGGAGACGAACCATATTCTCTAGTTATGGCTTTGTCGAGACAGATACCACTTGCTAATATCAAAGTAATTGCTACAGATATTGACAAACAGGTTTTGGATAAAGCAAGAATGGGACTTTACAATGAGAAGAGTATTGCGAATGTTCCAAAGGATCTAAAGGATAAGTACTTTAAGAAAATTGGAACATCCTATCAGATCTCAGATGAGATCAAACGCAGGGTGGAATTCAAAGAACACAATCTGCTGAAAGACCCATATCCGACTGGCTGTAATCTGATCGTATGTAGAAATGTTGTGATCTACTTTACCGAGGAAGCCAAGGATGAGATTTATAAAAAGTTCAATCAGTGCATGACAAAGGGAGGAGTTCTCTTTATTGGAAGTACAGAACAGATTATGAATTACAAGGAGCTTGGATTTGTCCGGGATAAATCTTTCTTCTTTGAAAAAGAATAATAGAATTACAAAGGCGAAAAAACCATCACAAAAGGTTTTTTCGTCTTTTTCTGTATTGCAGTGGTGAGAGACCAAATTCTTTCCGAAAAGCATCCCCAAAATAGTTCCCATCATTAAAACCACAGCGGATGGCAATCTCTGTCACGTTCAGGCTGGTATGTGTCAATAATTCTGTGGCCTCGTAGAGGCGTGTCTTTGTCAGGTATTCTTTAAAACCTACCCCGGTAATTTGTTTGAATTTTTTGGAATAATAAGTTGGACTCATATGTACATAATCTGCGACCATATGCAGAGATACAGGTTCCTGAAAATGCGTGGATATATAACGGGCGGATGCCTGAATGGCATTTTCTGCGGAATCGAGATCCTGCAGCTGTATGTGATCTCTGTTTCTTACAAGCAGTGAGAGAATCAGAGAAATATAAGCGGGAATCACAGCTTGACTACAGGTGTCCTGTTTGGTGGTTTCCTGATGCAGGGTATCAAATAAGCGGGTGGCATTGTCCTGAAGCAGAGAAGTAAGATGAAGAACAGGATAATGAAATAAATGCTCCAGGATATCCTTTGTATCAGAATGAAAAAGCGAAGCGGCAAAGTCCATTGTGAAAAATAAATTGTAGCGTTTTACTGTCGAATTGCAGTCATACACAAAACGGTGCATGGTGGATTGCGGAATCAGAACAAAATCTCCCGGAACCAGGTGGTAAATAGAATGATTGATCAGTGCACTGCAGTTTCCGGAAAGCAGAAAATAAATCTCGTAATATGGATGGTAGTGAAATCGATCCATATGAAAATCAGCATCGCGTTCTGCAAAGTCAATTTTGTAATCTTTGATTTTATCTGATAAAAGAATCTCTTCCATGAAATTTCTCCTTTTGAAAGTATATGGCAAAAAATCAGTAAAAAATAAAATAACAGCATATAAAAACAGTATGAATACTTATTTTAAAGTTATATCATGGAACTATAGAAAAAGTAAAGTTATTTACATGAGGAGAAGATGAAATGAACGTTGCTTTATCGGAAAAGGATCGGAAATTCCGGGAATTTGCACTGGAAGGATCTATGTGGAAAGTGATTTGGAAAGTATGCTATCCACTTGCAATTTATCAGAGCCTGAACCAGCTTTTTAAAATACTGGACACGATGATGGCGGCGCACATCAGTGCAAATGCAGTGTCAACGGTCGCATATCTGTCACAGATCAACATGGCGATTTCTGCTCTGGGCGGTGGACTTGCGGTTGGAGCGAGCATTAAGATCAGTGAAGCCTATGGAGAAGGAAATTTTGAACTGGTCAAAAGACGTGTGAGCACACTTTTTGCTTTATGTGGATTGCTTGGCATGGCAATTCTTGCAATTTTGATCCCGGTTGCTCCGCAATTTTTACGACTGGCGAATACGCCGGAAGAATTTATCGAGGAGGGGACTGTCTATTTTATTCTGGAACTAGTCAGTCTTGTCATCATCTTTTTTAATAATGTGTATATCGCAATTGAGCGGGCAAGAGGAAATTCCAAACGCATCTTAAATTTGAATATGATGGTGATCGGAATTAAATTGTCACTGACTGCTTTCTTTGTTTATGTGTTAAAAGGTGGGATTAATTATATTTCGATTGCGACGATTGTTTCACAGCTGGCGCTGCTCGGTGTCGCAGTGTTTTATATGAATGCAAAAGAAAATGTTTTCGGCTTTTCCTGGAAGGCAATTTCATTCCGAAAATTGGTAGTCGCACCTATGATAAAACTTTCTGTTCCGGTGATCGTTGAAAAAATGGCATTTTCACTGGGAAAAGTTGTAGTCAATTCCATGAGTACCGTCTATGGTACACTCACAGTCGGGGCACTTGGAATATCGAACAATATTGGAGGCATTACGACAAATCCACAGAATGGATTTCAGGAGGGTGCTTCTGCGATCATCAGCCAGAATCTTGGTGCCGGAAAGAAAAAGAGGGCATTGAAAGCTTTCTGGTGTGTACTTGTTATGAACCTTACCCTCAGTGTGGTATTGATGTCGGCTTCCCTGCTCTGCCTGCATCAGATTGCAGATCTGTTTGCCAATGGAGATCATGAATTTGCGGGCAGGATCATGGAAATATACAGAATGGAAGCATTAGGAACGATTCCTCTTGGCGCGAGCGCTGCGGTCATGGCATTTTTGTATGGATATGGAAAAACAAAACTGACACTGCTTTTGAATTTCTCCAGAGTGTTTGTTTTTCGAATTCCGGTGTTATGGGGACTGCAGCATTTCACAGATCTCGGCAACGTGAGCGCAGGCATTGTGATGGCAGTCAGCAATATTATGACCGCGGTGATGTCTTTGGTTATTTTTGCGATTGAGTTCTGCCAGATCCAAAAAGAAGAAAGGACAGACGCAGAGCAAAGCTAATGTTTTGCGGCAAGAAAATGGCGGAAAACATGACTGGTATACTGGCGCAGAAGAGAATCAGAATCCAGAAACTCCCGGGTCAGTTCAAAATAAGTGAGCTTGTCCTTGTTTGATTCTTTGAAAAAAGGCGTGATCAATGTTTCGTATTGTGGAACAAAGATAGCGTCTTTTTTTGTGTAACAGTTGTCGGCAGTTGCCTTTTTACGGAAATCTTTGTCTACATAGGTGGCGACACTTTTGTGGATTGCCATATCTTCTGCCGGAAGATAGTAGTAATCTTCCGGGTGATCGAAGAAAAACTTCAATGTGCCATCAAACAGATGAATCCGCAATTTGGACTGCATGCCATCACAGATCAGATAAAATGCATCCGTCTGGCAGGAGACACGCTGTGGGATCGGGTATTGGTTTTGCAGCGTGAGGATCAGCTCCTTCTGAGGGATGCCATTGCAGTCTTTGTAAATATTTGTTTCTGTCGAATTCACAGTAAAAGCCCCGTCAAAAAGCTTTCTGTAACTGCGGATAGCAATCAGTCCGGTCATGCCAAGCACATCTTCGTAATTGTGCTGTTTCAGAAAGAACATTGCCTGCTCATCGGGAGTTTTTAAATAATTCTGGTAAACTTCGATCAGTTCACCTCCGGAAAAAGTATCATTTCTGGAGAGACCGAGGAAACGTTCTATGGTTTTCTGTTTGTAGTCTGGCAGTTTGAACAAAAATTTTAAGCCAGAAACTTCTTTATAAATATCAATATAGTCTTTTTCGTCAAAAGGGTGTGTAAGACCATATTTTTCACATTTCTTTTTTAAATAAGGAATATCAAATCCAAGTCCGTTGAAGGAGATGACGGTCTGATAGTGGCAGAGTTCCTGCAGAAAGGCAGAGAGAATCGCGCCTTCCTCCTCTTTTGTCTCGGCGAAATACTGTGTGATGATAAAATTGTCACCCACACGGTGCGCACAGCCTATCAGGTAGAGGAAAGTATAGGCGGGAGAGAAACCGGTCGTTTCAATATCAAAGAAAAATGCGTCTTCTGTGAATGTTTCATTTAAAATTAAATTTGTATCGGTAAGATGGTGTGTTTTGTTCCAGATTTTCATAGGTATATCGTTTCCTTTATCGTGTTTACCCCCACAGTTTACCATATCTGGCAAAAAGAATACATAGATTTTATTATGTAAAAATTATTTATATATTCTAAAAAATATGTATATTATTGTTAAAAACTTGTCAAAAGGTTCTAAAAAAAATACAAAAAAAACATATTTCATCTGAGAGAGCTGTGTTATAATCATGCTGATGATATTTTGTGATTCTAGCGCAAAATATAATACTAAATAAGAGAAAGCGGGGCACAAAAATGGGTTTAAAGACATTTAAAGGTGGCGTCCATCCTTATGAAGGAAAGGAACTGGCAAAAGATCAGCCAATCAAGGAAGTTTTACCTAAGGGCGATCTGGTTTATCCGGTATCCCAGCATATCGGCGCACCAGCAAATCCAATTGTAGCGAAAGGTGATACCGTATTAAGAGGTCAGAAGATTGCAGAAGCAGGAGGTTTTGTTTCTTCTCCAATCTACGCATCTGTATCCGGTACCGTAAAAGCCATTGAACCACGCCGTGTAGCGGTTGGAGATATGGTGAATTCCATTGTCATTGAGAATGATGGAGAGTATAAGGAAGCTGAGTTCACTCCATGTAAGGATGTGACAGCTCTTTCCAAGGAAGAAATCATTAACAAAGTAAAAGAAGCAGGCGTTGTCGGAATGGGTGGTGCCGGTTTCCCAACTCATGTAAAACTCTCTCCAAAGGAGCCGGAGAAGATTGAGTACATTATCGCAAACTGCGCAGAGTGTGAGCCATATCTGACGGCTGACTATCGCAGAATGCTTGAAAATCCGGAAGAGTTAGTTGCCGGAATGAAGATTATTTTACAGATCTTTGATAAAGCAAAAGGTGTGTTCGGTGTTGAAAATAATAAACCGGACTGTATCGCAAAATTACAGGAGTTAACCAAAGACGAACCACGTATGGAAGTCTGTCCATTACAGACAAAGTACCCACAGGGTGGTGAGCGTCAGTTGATCTACGCTGTTACAGGAAGAGCAATCAACTCCAAAATGTTACCTGCTGATGCAGGATGTATCGTAGATAACGTAGAGACAATCATTGCAATCTACAATGCAGTAAAATTAGGAAAACCAGTTATGAACCGTGTATCAACAATCACAGGTGATGCGGTTGCAAATCCTGGAAACTTCTTATATTACATTGGAACCAACTATGCAGAATTAGTAGAAGCTGCCGGTGGATTCAAAGTACAGCCAGAGAAGATTATCTCCGGTGGACCTATGATGGGATTCTCTATGTTCTCCTTAGATATCCCGACAACCAAGACATCTTCTTCCCTGTTGTGTTTGGCAGAGGATGAAGTTGCAAAAGCAGAACCATCTCCATGTATTAACTGTGGACGTTGCGTGGAAGCGTGTCCGGAACAGTTGGTCCCATCCAGACTTGCAAAGATGGCAGATCATGGTGTAGCAGATGAGTTTGAAAAATGGCATGGACTGGAATGTATCGAGTGCGGAAGCTGTAGTTTCGCATGTCCTGCAAAACGTCAGTTGGCACAGTCCATCAAGACCATGAAAAAACAGGTTCTTGCAGCAAAGAGAAAAAAATAAACAGACAATAAAGAGAGTTTTATAAGATTTTATTGTGAAAAAAATACGAAGAAAGAGGTGGATCCCGTGAGTGATTTATATCATGTTTCATCATCACCACACGTACGCTCGAAAGACACAACAAGCAAAATTATGCTTTATGTGATCATGGCATTACTGCCAACCAGTTTGTTTGGTATTTATAACTTTGGTATCAGAGCGTTAATTTTAATTTTAGTAACTATCGCAAGCTGTGTAGCTTCCGAATGGATCTTCAACAAGATCGTACATAAAAAGAACAGCATCGATGATTTAAGTGCCGTTGTAACAGGTTTACTTCTTGCATTAAACCTTCCGGCATCCCTTCCTTGGTGGGAAGCAGTCATCGGCGGTGTGTTCGCAATCGTCATTGTTAAGATGATGTTCGGTGGACTTGGACAGAACTTCATGAACCCGGCTCTCGGAGCAAGATGTTTCTTACTGATCGCATTTGCAGCGGATATGACAAACTTCACTGTAGGCGCATACTCAGGAGCAACACCACTTGCACAGATGAGAAATGGGGAAGCAGTGAACACCATGAGCATGCTGATCGGTAAGACAGCAGGTACGATCGGTGAGACATCTGCGATCGCAATTTTAATTGGAGCTATTTTCCTGATTTTAATGGGCGTTATCGACCTTAGAATCCCGGCTTCCTATATTATTACATTTGTTGTATTCATTCTGCTGTTTGGTGGACATGGATTTGACATGAACTATGTGACAGCGCAGCTCTGCGGCGGTGGATTAATGCTTGGTGCATTCTTCATGGCGACAGACTATGTTACATCTCCAATCACACCAAGAGGACAGATCATTTTTGGTATCTGCTGTGGTATTTTTACAGGACTGTTCCGCTGCTTCGGAGCCAATGCAGAGGGAGTTTCTTTTGCAATCATCTTAAGCAACCTTTTAGTTCCTATGATCGAGAAATACACAGTACCAAACGCTTTTGGTGTTGTGAAAACAAAACCTGAAAAGGAGGCAAAGTAAATTATGAATAAAAAGATCGTACATGACGCTTTGGTTTTATTCGCATTTACAGTCGTTCTTGGTTTGATCCTAGGAGTTGTCTATGGAATTACCAAACCTTCCATTGATCAGGTAAATTACGAAAAAACACAGGCTGCCTACAAACAGGTATTTGAAGATGCAGCATCTTTTGAGGAATACAGTGATTTTGATGCAGACGCAGCAGCAGCACTCATGACAGAAAAAGGTTTTTCTGACCAGATCGACAGTGTGAATACAGCACTCGATGCAAGCGGCAATGTGATCGGTTATGTTTTGACCGTTACAGCAAAAGACGCCAGCCAGGCAAGTATTACCTTCTCTGTTGGTATCCAGAATGATGGCACTGTAAATGGCTATTCTATTACAAATATCGCAGAAACACCTGGACTTGGTATGAAAGCACAGGAAGAAGCTTTCTATAGCCAGTTCGAAGGAAAGAACGTTGATTCTTTCACTGTTGTAAAAGCAGCACCTTCTTCTGACAGTGAGATCGAATCTATCTCAGGTGCAACGATCACATCCAAAGCTATGGCAAACGGTGTGAATGCCTGCATCGCATACTTCCAGAATGTATTAGGAGGTACAAACTAATGAACAAAAATGTAGAACGTTTATATAACGGTATTATCAAAGAAAACCCGACCTTCGTTCTGATGCTTGGAATGTGTCCTACTTTGGCGGTTACATCATCTGCTATCAACGGACTTGGTATGGGGCTTTCTACAACTGTAGTATTGGTATTGTCCAACCTATTGATCTCAGCGTTCCGTAAGGCCATTCCAAACGGTGTGCGTATGCCGGCTTACATTGTGATCGTTGCTTCACTCGTTACAGTTGTACAGTTTATGATGCAGGCTTACACACCAAGTCTTTCTGACTCTCTGGGTGTGTATATTCCTCTGATCGTTGTAAACTGTATCATCTTAGGACGTGCAGAAAGCTATGCCTCCAAGAATCCGGTTGTTCCTTCTATCTTCGATGGACTTGGTATGGGGCTTGGATTTACACTTGGTCTGACATTGATCGGTCTGTTCCGTGAATTACTCGGTGCAGGACAGATTTTTGGCGCACAGGTTCTTTCTTTAAGCTGGTTCACACCAATCACAATCTTCGTTATGGCACCTGGTGCATTCCTTGTACTTGCATGTCTGGTTGCTGTTATGAATATTGTAAGAGCTAAGATGGAAGCAAAAGGCAAACCACTTGCAAAACCATCCGGATGTATCACTGGTGATTGTGCAGGATGTGGAATGTCTGCAACATGTACCGGTAAAAAACTGGAATCAGCAGCAACTGAAAAAACAGAGTAGGAGGATAGATACAGATGAAAGAATTAATTTTAATTGCAGTCGGATCTGCGATTGTAAATAACGTTGTATTAAGCCAGTTCCTTGGTATCTGTCCATTCTTAGGTGTATCCAAGAAAACTGAGACCGCAGCCGGAATGGGTGGCGCAGTTGTATTCGTTATTACAATTTCATCTTTTGTAACCGGATTGATTTATAAATATATTCTTGCAAATGAATATCTGTTAAGCAAGGGCATTGACCTTACTTATTTACAGACGATCGTATTCATTCTTGTTATCGCAGCATTAGTACAGTTTGTAGAGATGTTCTTAAAGAAATCCATGCCAGCTTTATACAAGAGCTTGGGTGTGTACTTACCACTGATCACAACAAACTGTGCCGTATTAGGTGTTGCACTTACAAACGTTACCAAAGAATATAATATTCTTCAGGGTGTTGTAAATGGTTTTGCAACTGCATTTGGTTTCCTGATCGCAATCGTAATTATGGCTGGACTTCGTGAGAAGATTGAATACAATGATATTCCAAAGCCTTTCCAGGGAACAGCGATCGTATTAATTACAGCATGTCTGATGTCAATCGCATTTATGGGATTCTCAGGAATGATTTAGGAGGAAAAAGACGATGAACATTACAGCAATTATTTTTGCAGCCGTTGTAGTCGGCGGTGTTGGTATTTTAATTGGATTTTTCCTTGGTGTTTCCGGAGAAAAATTCAAAGTAGAAGTAGATGAGAGAGAAGTAGCCGTTACAGAGGCTCTTCCTGGAAATAACTGTGGTGGTTGTGGATATGCCGGATGTTCCGGACTTGCAGCCGCTATCGTAAAAGGGGAAGCTCCAGTCAATCAGTGTCCGGTTGGTGGAGCACCTGTTGCAGCCAAGATTGGTGAGATCATGGGTGTCAAAGCAGAGGAAGGCGAGCGCAAAGCAGCATTTGTAAAATGTGCCGGAACCTGTGAAAAAGCAAATCAGGACTATGAGTACACAGGAGTTCAGGATTGTGCCGCTATGGCATTTGTTCCAAATGGTGGACCAAAATCCTGTAACTACGGATGTCTTGGATTTGGTAACTGTGTGAAAGCATGTCCATTCGATGCAATCCATGTCGTAGACGGTGTTGCAGTTGTTGACAAGGATGCATGTAAAGCATGTGGCAAATGTGTTGCTGCATGTCCAAAACATCTGATCGAGCTTTTACCAGTGAGCGCAAAACATATCGTACAGTGCAGCTCCAAAGACAAAGGTAAAGATGTTATGAAGGCATGTTCTGTTGGATGTATTGCCTGTCACTTATGTGAGAAAAACTGTCCAGCTGATGCAGTTCACGTAGTGGATAATGTTGCATACATCGATCAGGAAAAATGTACAAAATGTGGTCTCTGTGCTGAGAAATGTCCGAAGAAGATCATTTTGTAAGACCTTAAGAGCAGTGAGCAGGAACACAGGATAAAAAATAAAATGTGGGACCTATCATAAGTCTCAGAGCTGAATGCGTCTGTATCGGCAATCATGCCGGTATAGGCGTATTTTTATGCAAAAGTGTCGATTTTTTGTCAGGGATATAGTAAAATAAAGAATATCATATGTTTTTGCCAGAGAGGCATGACAGGTTTCGTCTGGCATGGGAAAAGGAGGGGTTCGATGAAGAAAAAGTGTTGGATAGTTTTATGCGTGGTCTTTATGTTGTCTGTTGCAGCCGGATGTGGCAGTAAGAGCATGGAGACCATGTCGGATTTTGCATCCGGGGAAAGCAGTATGAATGCCGCTATTGAGAACGAGGATTATAAAAATGAGGGGGAAATAGCAGCAGAGGAAGGAATCACATCAGAAAATGGGCTGGATGGACAGGTGGCCGCCGGACGGAAATTGATCCGCACCGTTTATCTGTCTTTGCAGACGACAGAGTTTGACTCTGTGCTCAGCAATTTAAGCGAGAAAACAGCCGAGCTGGGCGGCTATATTGAAAATTCTTCAGTGAGTGGCCATAGTTATTATTATAACAATACCAGATATGCAAGTTATACGATAAGAATCCCAACCGCAGAATTAAATCAGTTTGTAGATGTGGTGAGCGAGATTGGTAATGTAACGCAGAAAAATGAATCTGTCGAGGATGTGACCTTACAGTATGTGGATGTGGAGAGCCGCAAAAAAGCATTGGAGACAGAGCAGGAACGCCTGATGGAATTACTTTCCAGTGCGGAAAACATGGAGGATCTTCTGGCTATAGAAAGTAAATTATCAGAGGTGCGGTATGAATTGGAAAATTATGGAAGCCAGCTTCGGATGCTCGACAATCAGATTGATTACAGTACAGTGAATGTGGATGTGGATGAAGTAGAGCGTATTACGGAAACCGGAGAGAAAAGCTTTTTTGCAGAGATAAAAGACCGGTTTGGCGACAGCTTATACCAGGTAGGCCGTGGTATCCGCAGTTTCGTCATAGGATTTTTAGGATCCCTGCCGATCATTTTTGTGTGGGTAGTGATCGCAGCAGTTGTGGTCATTGTGGTGAGATCGATCAGGAAGAAGCGGAAGAAGAAAAAAGAATAAAAAGTTTTTTGATATTTGGATTAAGATATGATAAAGTGGTAAATAGCTCAAAATTTTACCTATATCATGATCGGCTGGATCATAGATATAGTCAATGACACAAAGAACAGATGCATCAAAAGGGGCAACATGAACGAGAAAGAATTTGATTTTACCAAGAAAAAAAGAGTAGTTGTAAAAATCGGTTCCTCTTCTTTAAACAGGGGAGAGACCGGAAATCTGAATTTTACGAAGCTAGAGCATCTTGTGCGCGAGCTTTGCGACATGAGAAACCGCGGAATGGATGTATGTCTGGTAAGTTCCGGTGCGATCGCAGTGGGACGTCAGACAATCGGTCTGAATGAGAGACCGAAGGATATTTCAACAAAACAGGCATGTGCGGCGGTTGGTCAGGCAAGACTCATGATGACATATCAGAGAATGTTTGCAGAGTATAACCAGATCGCAGGACAGATCCTGATGACAAAAAATACAATGGTAAACCCGGTGTCGAGGAAAAATGCCAAAAACACATTTGAAGAGTTATTTCGGCTTGGAGTGATCCCAATCGTAAATGAAAATGATACGGTTTCTACTTATGAAATGCAGTTTGGTGACAATGATACATTGTCGGCTATCGTTTCTTCGCTGGTAGGGGCAGATCTTCTGATTTTATTATCGGATATTGATGGACTGTTTACGGATGATCCGCATAAAAATCCGGAGGCAAAACTGATCAAAGTGGTTGATAAAATTGATGCAAAACTGCTTGGAATGGCAAAAGGTTCTACCGGAAGTGATGTCGGAACCGGCGGCATGGCGACAAAACTCACCGCAGCAAAGATCGCAACGCTTTCCGGCGCGGATATGGTGATCGCAAATGGTGCAGATGTATGCATTTTACATCATATCATTGATGATGATTTCACAGGAACAATTTTTAAAGCCGATAAGAGTGAAAGCTTTCATATCGCAGATTTTATTATGGAGACAATAGGATAATGGAACAGTCAAAAATCGACAGAATTAATGAATTATACAGAAAATCAAAAGCCGAAGGACTGACCGAGGCAGAGAAGAAGGAACAGACACTGCTGCGCAAGGAATTTGTGGCGGATGTGAAGAAAAACCTGACAGCACAGTTGAACAATATTGACATTCAAAATGAGGATGGAACGATCGAAAACCTTGGTGAAAAATATGGAAATAAACCAAAGAAACTTTCGTAAAGAGCATCTTGCCATACGAAATGCCATGCTGCCGGGAGAAGTGGCAGAGAAAAGCAGCGCCATTGTAAAGCGTCTGCTGCAATCGGAATGGTATAAAGATACGAAAGAAATTTTTGCTTATTATCCGTTAGGGAACGAAGTGGATTGCCATGCATTGTTTTTACAGGCATGGGCAGATGGAAAACGGATCGCCCTTCCAAGGACGAAAGAGGAAAATCAGATGGATTTTTTCTATATTGATTCTTTGAAGCAGTTGGAAGAGGGCACATTTCATGTGATGGAACCGGTCAGGGGCAGTGAAAAAGCAGATCCGCTACAGCAACCAGTCATTGTTCCGGGAAGTGTATTTGGCAGGGACGGCAGCCGTTATGGGTATGGAAAGGGTTATTATGACCGCTTTTTTGCAAAATACCCAAGACTGAGGCGATATGCAGTCTGTTATGAGCATCAGTTAGAAGAAACACTGCCAACAGATCAACACGACATCTATATGCATGATATTTATACAGAAAGGGAAGTCATCCAATGCTTTTGGGGCAGTGAAGCCTTACTTGAAAGCTAAAGGATGGCTTTGTAAGTGGATTACACTTAAGTTAAAAACAGATTGGGAAAGGGCGTACATTATGGAATTATTGGATATTTGTAAACAAGCAAAAAAAATTGCACCAAAAATTGGAATACTTGATACAAACACGAAAAATCAGGCACTTCTTGCAGTAGCAGATTTTTTAGTGAAAGAACAAAATTTCATTTTGGATGCCAACAAAATTGATATTGAGAATGGTAAGAAAAATCATATGCCGGAAGGTATGCTTGACCGTCTGCTCCTGACAGAAGCGCGGATCGCACAGATGGCGGAAGGACTGCGGCAGGTTGCAGCGCTGGATGATCCGATCGGGGAAGTCCTGGGAATGAAAAAAAGACCAAACGGACTTATGATCGGTCAGAAACGTGTACCGCTCGGCGTTGTCGGAATTATTTATGAGGCAAGACCAAACGTGACGGCTGATGCATTTGCCCTTTGCTTTAAGACTGGAAATGTTGTGATTTTAAAGGGTGGCAGTGATGCGATTCATTCCAATATTGCAATCGTGGAGACAATCCGCAAAGCACTTGTAAATGAGAAACTTCCGGAGCAGGCAATTGCTTTGATCGAGGATACATCGAGAGAGACAGCAGCAGCCTTTATGAAAATGAATGAATATGTGGATGTACTGATTCCAAGAGGCGGAGCAGGGCTGATCAAAGCTGTTGTAAATCAGGCAACAATCCCGGTCATTGAAACAGGAACCGGAAATTGTCATATTTTTGTGGATGAGACTGCGGATTTTGATATGGCAATGGATATTATATTAAATGCCAAGACACAGAGGATTGGTGTGTGCAATGCATGTGAATCGCTTGTCATCCATGAAAAAATTGCAGATACATTTCTGCCGGAATTAATGAAGCGTCTCGCAGAGAAGAACGTGGAAGTCCATGGAGACGAAAAAGTGATGCAGATTGCAGGTGAAGGCTGCATGAAAAGGGAATTGCTTGTTCCTGCAACTGAGGAAGACTGGGGGAGAGAGTATTTGGATTACAAACTTTCTGCGAAGACAGTTTCCTCCATTGATGAGGCCATTGCCCATATCAATCAATACAACACAGGCCATTCCGAGGCAATCATCACAAACAATTATTCCAATGCGGAGAAGTTCTTAAATGAGATTGATGCAGCATGTGTTTATGTGAATGCCTCGACACGTTTTACGGACGGATTTGAGTTCGGATTTGGTGCGGAGATTGGAATTTCCACACAGAAGCTCCATGCGAGAGGACCGATGGGACTGATCGCCCTGACCAGCACAAAATATATTATTTACGGGAATGGACAGATCCGGAAATAAATGATAAAATACTGACTTGCGGTATGTTCTATAAAAAAACAGAACATATGTTTGCTAAAGCGATAAAAGTATGCTATAATTTAAGAAAAGATAGGATAATACAATGAAAGAAAAGAGAAACATTACCATTATTGATAAAAAGCAGATTCCTTCCGAGGAGCCGGCAAGACAGTATTATTTCATGGATATTGCAAAAAAATATGTGGCAGAGTTAGCAGAGCAGAAGGGAGCACCGCTCACATTCTGTGTGACGACGTTCGGGTGTCAGATGAATGCCAGAGATTCCGAGAAGTTAGTCGGTATTCTGGAAAAAATCGGTTATGTGGAAGCACCGGATGAAAAGGCCGATTTTGTCATTTATAATACCTGTACTGTTCGTGAGAATGCCAATAATAAGGTTTACGGCAGACTTGGTTACTTACATGGCTTTAAGAAAAAGAACCCATATATGATGATCGGACTCTGCGGATGTATGATGCAGGAGCCGACCGTTGTTGAAAAGATACAGAACAGTTACCGGTTTGTGGATCTGATTTTTGGAACCCACAATATTTATAAATTTGCAGAACTGATTGTGACAGCACTGGAGTCTGATTCCATGACAATTGATATCTGGAAAGATACTGACAAGATTGTGGAAGACCTTCCGGTCGAGCGGAAGTATTCCTTTAAATCTGGTGTGAATATCATGTTCGGCTGCAATAATTTCTGTAGCTACTGTATCGTTCCTTACGTGCGTGGACGTGAGCGAAGCCGTGAGCCGAAAGAGATCGTGCGTGAGATCGAACATTTAGTGCAGGACGGCGTTGTGGAAGTGATGCTGCTGGGACAGAATGTCAATTCTTATGGCAGGAATCTGGAACATCCGATGACGTTTGCACAGCTTTTGCAGGAGATTGAAAAGATCGAGGGACTGGAGCGTATCCGGTTTATGACTTCCCATCCGAAGGATTTATCGGATGAACTGATCGAAGTGATGAAGAATTCCAAAAAAATCTGCAATCACCTTCATTTGCCATTGCAGTCTGGAAGCAGCCGCATTTTAAAAATCATGAACCGTCATTATGACAAGGAACATTATCTGGAATTAGTGGATAAGATCAGGGCGGCAGTGCCGGATATTGCACTTACAACCGATATTATCGTAGGTTTCCCGGGAGAGACCGAGGAAGATTTTGAGGAGACGATGGATGTTGTGCGCAGAGTCCGCTATGACAGTGCGTTTACGTTTATATATTCCAAGAGAACCGGGACACCGGCAGCGACAATGGATGACCAGATTCCGGAAGAGGTGATCAAGGAACGATTTGACCGTCTGCTGCATGAGGTTCAGACAATTTCTGCTGAGAAAGCGGGAAAACTTACAGGTCAGACACTTCCGGTATTAGTTGAGGAAGTGAACGGACAGGATGCATCTCTTGTCACTGGAAAACTGACTAATAATTCAACGGTACATTTCCCGGGAACGGCGGACATGATTGGAACGATTCAGAATGTTGTGCTTGAGGAATGTAAAGGATTCTATTACATTGGCAGACTTGCTTAATGATTCGTGAAAGCAGGATAAAAAAGGATGTATGCATATATAAAAGGAACATTAGAAGAGACAGGTGAAGATTATATCGTGGTCGAGGCTGGCGGGATCGGGTATCAGATCTTTACGACCGGTCAGACCTTTCAGTATCTTCCGTCCATGGGGGAAGAGGTAAAAGTTTATACTTATCTGCATGTGCGGGAGGATGCGATGATCTTATTTGGTTTTCTCACCAAGGATGATCTGTTTGTGTTCAGACTCCTGCTTGGAGTGAGCGGGATCGGACCGAAGGGCGCACTTGCGATCCTCTCTGTCATGACGACAGATGACCTCCGGTTTGCTGTGCTTGGCGATGATGCAAAGGCAATCGCAAAAGCACCGGGTGTCGGAGCAAAGACGGCACAGCGTCTGATTCTGGAATTAAAAGATAAATTGAGCCTTGAGGATGCGTTTGAACAGAAGTTAGCGAAGAATGACAACCCGGTTCAAAACAAAGCCAAAGGAGCCAAGAATGAGGCTATCGAGGCACTGGTTGCGCTGGGTTATTCCTCCTCAGAGGCATTAAAAGCATTAAACGGTATTGAGATTACAGATGATACCGATGTGGAAGACATCTTAAAGGCTGCATTGAAAAATATGGCTTTTATGTAAAAAAGGACAGGTAACATGGAAAAGAGAGTAATTTCCACTCAGGTTCAGGATGAGGATATTAAAATTGAAAAAAATCTAAGACCGCAGACGTTAGATGATTACATTGGACAGCAGAAAGCCAAGAAGAATTTAAAGGTTTATATCGAAGCGGCAAAACAGCGTGGAGAGTCTTTAGATCATGTCCTGTTTTTTGGACCTCCGGGACTTGGCAAGACAACGTTGGCGGGCATTATTGCAAATGAGATGGGAACTCACATGAAGATCACTTCGGGACCTGCAATTGGAAAGCCGGGTGAGATGGCGGCAATCTTAAGCAATCTGCAGGAGGGAGATATTCTGTTCGTGGATGAGATTCATCGCTTGAACCGTCAGGTGGAAGAGGTGCTCTATCCGGCTATGGAGGATTACGTGATCGATATTATGATCGGAAAAGGGGCTACCGCACGTTCCATCCGTCTTGACCTTCCGAAGTTTACACTGGTAGGGGCAACGACAAGGGCAGGTCTTTTGTCTGCACCGCTCCGGGACAGGTTTGGTGTGATCCATCATCTTGAATTTTACACGGTGGATGAATTGAAAACCATTATTATCCATTCGGCAGAGAAGTTAGGTGTTGAGATTGACGAGGATGGAGCCTACGAGCTTGCGAGAAGATCAAGAGGAACACCTCGTCTTGCAAATCGGCTGTTAAAACGCGTCAGAGATTTTGCGGAAGTGAAATATGACGGAAAGATCACAAAAGATGTTGCTTCTTTTGCGTTAGATCTTTTGGAAGTCGACAAGTTTGGTCTTGATCAGAATGACAGGAATATCCTGATGACAATTATTGAAAAGTTTCAGGGAGGACCGGTGGGACTGGATACACTGGCAGCTTCCATCGGGGAGGATTCCGGAACGATCGAAGATGTCTACGAGCCGTATCTTGTCCAGAACGGTTTTGTGATCCGGACACCAAAGGGCAGAATGGTAACAGATCTTGCCTATCAGCATTTTGGAATTGAAAAATAGTGCAAGTTGTTATTGCTTTTACAATATCTTGCTTATATAATATATAACATATACTATAGCTTGTACGTATATTGGGAAAGGCAAAAGCCTGCCGGGAGGAGATCGTTATGTCTGAGAAGTCCAGTGCTGAAGTGATCATTGGCGGTAAAGTTTATACTTTAAGCGGCTATGAGGGAGAAGAATACCTACAGAAAGTAGCGGCTTATATCAACAATAAAATAAATGAGTTTGATTCCATGGAAGACTATCGGAGATTTCCAACGGATATGAAGGCAACTCTGTTACAGTTGAATATTGCGGATGATTATTTTAAGGCAAAAGCACAGGTGGAGAAGTTAGAACAGGATATTGAGATGAAGGATCGTGAGATTTATAATCTGAAGCATGATCTGATCTCAAACCAGATTAAAACTGAGAGCGATGAGAAGACTCTGACAGAATTGCAGGCTGAGAATAAAGAACTTCTGTTGAGCAAAGCAAAATTAGAGGCTGCGAACAAAGAACTTCTGTTAAACAAAACAAAACTGGAGGCTTCTTTAGAGGATGCCCTGCTTGGAAAAGTTCCTGGTGCAAAGAAGCACGGAGAAGAAAAGAACGCAAAAAAAGAAGAATAGATACGGGGACGATTTTATCGTCCCTTTTTCCTTATAGACAATGTTCAGGTTTGAAAATAAACAGGTGAAAAGATGAAAAAAAATCAGTTAGAATTATTAGCACCGGCCGGTTCGTATGATATTTTCAGGGCGGTACTAAATGCAGGGGCAGACGCTGTGTACGTGGGTGGCGGACAGTTCGGCGCCAGGGCATATGCCAATAATTTTTCCGAGGAAGAACTGCTCCGTGCAATTGACGAAGCGCATATTCATGGAAAACAACTCTATCTTACCGTAAATACGCTGTTGAAAGAAGAAGAGTTAGAAGCTCAGTTATATGACTATCTGCGCCCGTATTATGAGCAGGGATTAGATGCTGTGATCGTGCAGGATATGGGGGCTTTTCAGTTTATCCGTGAGTATTTTCCGAAAATGGATATTCACACAAGTACCCAGATGACTATCTGTAACCGTTATGGTGCGGAAATGATGAAAGAGCTTGGCGCAACAAGAGTCGTGACAGCGCGTGAGATGTCGTTTGCGGAGATTAAGGATATTGCTGATCATGTGGATATCGAGATCGAAAGTTTTGTGCATGGAGCATTGTGTTACTGTTATTCCGGACAGTGTCTGCTCAGCAGTATGCTTGGAGGCAGGAGCGGAAACCGCGGCAGATGTGCGCAGCCATGCAGGCTTCCCTATGAAGTTTACGATGCGAAGCGGAAAAAAATTGCCTGTGAGCCATTTGTGTTAAGCCCGAAAGATCTCTGCACGATCGAGGATATCCCAAAGCTTGCAGAGAGCGGTATTTTCTCGTTTAAAATTGAAGGCAGAATGAAACAGGCAGAATATGCTGCCGGTGTTGTGTCTGTCTATCGTAAATATATGGATCGATATTTCGAATATGGTGCGAAAGACTATCATGTATCCAAAGAGGATATGCAAAAGCTTTATGACTTTGGAAACCGGAGTGGTTTTACGAAGGGTTATTATGAGAAACATAATGGAAACGATATGATCACGTTCCAGAAACCAAACCATGCAAAAGGAAATGAAGCGCTTCAGGAGAAAGTCAGGGAAGAGTTCTGCCGTGGTGAAATAAAAGAAAAAATCAATGGAAATTTAATATTATCCCAAGATTCGTCTGCTATACTGGACGTGACACTGGGCAATCTTCGTTATACAGCATGCGGTGATGTGGTACAGCCTGCATTAAAGCAGCCTTTATCCATGGAAAAGGTACGTGAGAACATGGAGAAAACAGGAAACACGCCGTTTGAGTTTGAGAATCTTACCATTGCGATGAGGGATGCCATTTTCCTTCCGATGAAATCCTTAAACCAGCTCAGAAGAGATGCGTTAGAAGGACTGGAAAAGCTTTGTGTGGAACAGTTCCGCAGGGAGGTGGAACAGGTGGATCGTGCCGGAATGAAGGCGCAGGAGAGTACAGCCGGTACACCAGAGAAATATTTGTCTGCTCTGACAGAGCAGAGATGTCAGTTACAGCCGCTTTTGGAGAATGAACTGGTTTCTGATATTTATCTGGATCAGGCCTGCTACCGCAGAAAGGATTTGTGGGAAGAATTAAAAGCGGATATTGCAAAAATTCATGCGGCGGGGAAAAAGGCATATTATGTGTTTCCATCTGTTTTTCGGAAAAATACCTCGGATTTTTATCTGGGATCCCTGAAAAAACTGAACGGCTGTTCTGTGGATGGAGTGGTGGTAAAGAGTCTGGATGCAGCCTGGTTTGTACACAGGTATCTGCCGCAGATGCCAATGATCCTGGATCAGGGGCTTTATACTTACAATCACAGGGCACAGGAAATATTGCGTGAGTTTTGTCCGATCCGTATGACGGCGCCTTACGAATTAAACCGTGGTGAACTGAAAAAGAGGGATAATACAGACAGTGAGATGGTACTTTATGGATATCTCCCGTTGATGACATCGGCGCAGTGTGTGCATGCCAATACCGGAAAATGTGATACGACATCTGTAGTAACATATTTAAAAGACCGTTATGGAAAATTTTTCCCGGTCAAAAATAACTGTATGGAATGTTATAATACCATTTATAATACGACGCCACTGATGTTGTTTGGCTATGGGAAAGAGCTGCAAAAAGCAGATTTTTCCAATTTCAGACTGAATTTTACGGTGGAGAGTGAGGAGAAAGTGCGGCAGATCCTTGCGATTTATGAGACTGTATTTTATGAGGGAAGAAAAAACCTCGCAGATGTGTACCAGGGGGAGTATACCAATGGTCATTATAAAAGAGGAGTAGAGTAAAACATGACGAATCTTATCATAGAAATATCAAAATATTTCATGATTTTTATGTTTGCTTTTTATACGTACGAGTGCTTTGCGGCATTTCGTCAGAAAATCAAACCGGAACAAAGAGAACATATTTTAAGCAGACAGTGCGCAGCAATCTTTCTGATCCACTTTGATGCCTTTGCGGTGATCTATCTGGTGACGGAGGATATCAGTATACTGGTCTTTTATGCGGCGCAGGCAGTGCTTCTGGCGATGATACAGACCTGTTATCAGCTGTTTTACAGCAGATCGTCGAGACTTTTGACGAACAATCTGTGCATGCTTTTGACGATCGGGTTTATCATGCTGACAAGGCTTTCTTTTGACAGCGCCAGAAAACAATATTTTATAACGCTGGTGTCGATGATATTTTCACTCATCATCCCGGTATTGATCAACCGGGTTGGATTTGTGCGGAAATTATACTGGTTATTTGCAATCGTTGGGATCCTGGCGCTTTTGGTTGTGACGATCGCCGGAAATACAAGTTATGGAGCTAAAATTTCGCTCTCCATTGCAGGAATTTCGATCCAGCCGAGTGAGTTCGTAAAAATTTTATTTGTATTTTTTGTGGCGGGCATGTTATATCAGGATACTTCTTTTCAACGTGTGTGTGTGACAACGGTGATCGCTGCGATCCATGTGCTGATCCTTGTGGCATCTCGCGACCTCGGTGCAGCACTGTTGTTTTTCGTGACTTATGTGGTCATGCTTTATGTTGCAACGAAAAAAGTGCTTTATTTTGCGGGCGGACTTGCCGCCGGAAGCGCAGCTTCTGTGGTGGCTTACCATCTTTTTTCCCATATCCGGGTGAGGGTGAGAGCATGGCAGAATCCGCTGGCATATATCGATAAGGAGGGATACCAGATCTCGCAGTCACTGTTTGCCATTGGAACAGGCGGATGGTTTGGAATGGGATTATATCAGGGTCTGCCGGATAAAATACCGGTCGTAAAACAGGATTTTATTTTTTCGGCAATCTCAGAGGAACTTGGCGGTATTTTTGCACTGTGCCTGATCATGGTATGTTTTAGCTGCTTTCTGATGTTTTTAAATATTGCGATGCAGATGAAAGATCAGTTTTATAAACTTGTGGCACTCGGACTTGGAACGATTTATGCATTTCAGGTATTCCTGACGATCGGAGGCGTCACAAAGTTTATTCCGTCTACCGGAGTGACGCTTCCACTTGTGAGTTACGGAGGAAGTTCCCTGTTAAGTTCTATGATCATTTTTGCAGTGATTCAGGGATTGTATATTTTGAGACAGGATGAAGGAGAGATAAATGCGTCTAAAAGCAGGAAAAACAGACAAAACAGAAAAAAGACAACCGGATTCGAAAACGCAGACATCGAAAAACTCTCGTAAAAACAACCGGGAATTTACGGTCATTACCTATGCAGTTCTTGTACTTTTTGTCTGCATGATGGGATATTTTGCATATTTCCAGTTTGTAAAAAGTGAAGATTTTATCAATAGTCCTTATAATAAAAGACAGGATCTTTTTGCAAGGAAGGTGACGCGCGGCGAAATTATTTCTGCCGATGGCCGCATACTCGCAGAAACGATCACAGATACGGATGGGACCGAGACAAGATATTATCCGTATGCCAATATGTTTGCGCATGTCGTTGGTTTCTCTACCAACGGAAAGTCCGGACTGGAATCGATTGCTAATTTTAACCTGCTGCGCTCCCACACGATGACTTTGGAGAAAGTGGTCAATGAACTTCAGGGAGAGAAGAACATTGGTGACAATGTGGTGACAACGTTAAATTATGATCTGCAGGATACGGCATACGAGGCATTAGGAAAATATGATGGAGCCATTGTCGTGATGGAGCCATCGACCGGGAAAATACTTGCCATGGTGTCAAAACCGGATTACGATCCAAATAATATCGCAGAAGACTGGGATGAACTGACAGCAGAAGACAGTGAGAGCTCTGTGCTGCTAAACCGTGCGACGCAGGGACTTTATCCGCCGGGGTCTGTGTTTAAAATTTTTACGACATTGGAATATGTACATGAAAACAGTGATTATGAAGATTACTCCTTTGACTGCAATGGTAAATTCACAGAGGGGGATTCTGTCATTCACTGTTACAAAAACAAGCGACACGGACAGGAAGATCTGATCGGCTCATTTGCCGATTCCTGTAATTCTTCGTTTGCATCGTTAGGTCTTACTCTGAATCCGGATTCTTTTACAGAGCTGTGCGACAGCATGCTCTTTAATACGAGCCTTCCACTCAGGTTTGAATCCTCAAAGAGCAGTTTCTCGCTGGATGCGGATGCAGATGTGTCTACGGTGTTAGAGACGTCCATCGGGCAGGGAAAAACGCTGGTGACACCGATGCATATGGCGCTTGTTGTGTCAGCAATCGCCAATGACGGAGTGCTTATGAACCCTTATCTGATCGATCACACGGAAAATTATAATGGTATCGTGGTTGATGCATATGAACCGACAGAATATGGAACACTTTTGTCAACGGAGGATGCATCTTTAATGCAGACCTTCATGAGAGAAGTTGTGGAGGATGGAACCGGAGAACGTCTCTCGGGGCAGAGTTATACTGCCGCGGGAAAAACAGGAACGGCAGAGTTTTCAACGTCCTCAAAGGCTTCCCATGCATGGTTTGTGGGTTATGCCCACCGTGAGGACAAGGAAGATATCGCAGTTGCGGTTATCGTGGAGGATTCCGGATCAGGCAGTGAGTATGCAGTTCCAATCGCAAAAAAGATTTTTGATGCATATTATCAGTAAACGGGGCAGGAAAGATATTTCAGTATTGGTTGCATGAAAAAACGAAAAGTATTATACTTATAACAAAAAACCACATCAGGAGGTATTGCAATGATCGAGGCAACAAGTTGTGGTGGTGTGGTAATATTCCGTGGTAAGATACTTCTCTTATATAAGAATTATAAGAATAAATATGAGGGCTGGGTTCTTCCGAAAGGAACTGTGGAAGATGGGGAAGAATTCAGGGATACTGCAACTCGTGAAGTGTTAGAAGAGACAGGAGCGGCGGCAAGTATCATTAAGTATATTGGAAAGAGCCAGTATACGTTTACCGTGCCGGAGGATACCGTGGAGAAGGAAGTACACTGGTATCTGATGATGGCAGACAGTTATTACAGCAAACCACAGCGTGAGGAATATTTTGTTGATTCCGGATATTACAAATATCATGAGGCTTACCATCTGCTCAAATTTGCGAATGAGAAGCAGATTTTAGAGAAAGCTTATAATGAATATCTGGAGTTGAAGAAAAACAATTTGTGGGGCAGCCACAAGTACTTTTAATGTGAGGATTCGCATGAAATGGTATGACGATTTATACGTAGGTGAGAGCATCGTACATAAGACAAATAAGATCAAATGGAAAATTCGTCATAATGCAGGGCAGATTAATATTTACGTGATCACTTTGGCATCAGGTGAGAAGAATTTATTAGATATCATTCCTTCGCATGAACTGCTGCAAAAGGGCTACCCGAAGAAGCAGTTATATGTTATTGGATTGGCAAAAGGATATGATGAGGCAGTGGAAGTCGCTGCGTCTGTGATCGATGAAGTTTACCGCCAGACCGGGGCATTTGAGGTGGCTTCATATCTCAGGGAAAAAAGGAGGAGAAAAGCAGAATGACCGCCGTGTTACTCACAATCTTAAAAATCATTGGGATTGTGCTGCTGGTGATTCTTGGAATCATGCTTTTTCTGCTGGCAGTCTTATTGTTTGTACCGGTACGTTATTCCGTGAAAGGAACAGTCGATAACAATATTACCGCAGAGGGCAAAATAAGCTGGTTATGTTCGATATTCCGATATGATTTTACGTTTCAGGAGCAGGAATTGAACGGCGAAGTCCGGATATTTGGCTTTCGTCCGAAGAAAAAAGAGAGAGTATCGGAAGAAGAGCTGGAGGAGGAAGCTGTTCCTGAAGTAAAAGACGGGGTGGAAGAGGTTGTTTCTGATCTTGTTTCCGCTGCCGGGGAAGAAGATAAATCGGAGAAAACTCCGATTAAGCCAGAGCAGGATCAAGAGGTAGATTCTCACAAGGGTAAGCAGAACAGAAAATCATCCGATAAAAATTCCCGACCATCCGGAAAAAATATTTTCATGCGGATGTGGGATAAAATAAAAAGCTTCATGAAAAAAATCAAGAATTTTTTCATTGGCATACAAAAGAGGCTGATCAGTTTCAAAGAGTTCGTGGTAAAAGTCAAAGAGATTGTGGCGGACACGAAAAATCAGTATGCTGTGAGGCGATTGTGGGAAGAATTATTATATCTGCTCAAACATTTTGGCTTTCGGAAAATCCATACAGAACTGACGTTTGCGCTGGCTGATCCGGCGCTTACCGGACAGGTGTTAGGTATTTTGTGCATGATGCCTTTTTTGTATCAGTATGACTTTCATATATTCCCTGATTTTGAGTCTGAATCATATTATATCAGGGGCAGTTATGATATGAAGGGCAGAATCCAATTGATCTTCCTGCTGATCACGTTTATTCGAATTGTGGCAGATAAGGATCTGAGGTGTTTTTTGAAAAAAATACTGGATAAGAGATAAACAGTTTCGGAAGAACGAAACGTTTATGCAGAGATCAGTAACGGTGAAGATACCGGACAGACAAAAACATAATATTTTATCATTACAAATAGAACAAAAATAGAAAGGTGGCAGTAACAATGGGAGACAATAGTTTTCATACAACAGTAGAATCTTTATTCAAGGGAATGGACAGTTTTATTACAACAAAAACGGTGGTTGGTGATGCAATCCATATCGGTGATACCATTATTTTACCATTGGTGGATGTTTCCTTTGGCGTGGCAGCCGGAGCGTTCAGCCAGGAGAAGAAAAACAATGGTGCCGGTGGTATGGGCGGAAAGATCACACCGAGCGCTGTGTTAGTGATCCAGAATGGAACAACCAAGCTTGTCAACATCAAAAATCAGGATGGACTTACGAAAGTGCTGGATATGGTGCCGGACTTTGTGAACAAATTCACATCAAAAGGTGAGAAAGAGAATGTTGTGGAAGAATCAGAAGATGATTCAGTTGCAAAGAAAACAGCAGCAAAAGAGATGGAGCAGATTTTAAGTGATTCTGTCAATAAAGAGGAATAATTTTAATGGATTTTCAAACATTAGGTGTTTTGTTATATCGTACACGAGAGAAAAAACACTTAAGTTTATTGGATGTGTGCTCGGGGATTTGTTCGCAGTCGACTTTGTCGCGCGTTGAACAGGGAAGCAGGGAATTAGATTCGCTTACAAGTGAAATGCTGCTTGGCAGAATCGGACGTGAAGTTACACGCTTTGAATTGATTTTAAATGCGGAAGATTATTATCTGAATCAATTGCGAATTGAAATTAATGAGAATATTGAAGAAAAAAATTATATAAAGGCAAAAGAAAAAATTAATTTATACAGACAACATATGCCAGCAGAGGGAAAAGTACATGAACAATTTTGCTGTTATATGGAGTGCCGGATATTAATTGCTCAAAATGAAATAACAGAGAAACTTTCAGCATTGCTATTGCGGGCGATACGTTATACGATACCAGACTATTTATTGGAAAATTGTGTCAGCAGAAGGTTGTATAGTCCTGTTGAAATAGAATTGATTCGTATGCATATAACATATAATGACCGAAAATGCGAATGTAATGAAGTGGAATTATTTTTAATTATGGATTTTGTGACAGAGTTTTATAGTTTAAAACAACAGGAAAAAATAGAAATTCCACTTCTGGTAGATTGTGTAAAATATGAGATTGCATTAGAAAAATATAATAGGGCATTAGCATCAATAGAAAGAGCATTGGACATTATTTCAGTGGGTCGGAGTATGCAATATGTTGGCGAATTGCATTTCTTAAAAGCACAGGTGTTGAGTTGTGTCCAGAATAGTATAGATAAGAATCGTGAATGGCAAGATGAATGTAAAAGAGAATGTTTTATGGCATATGTTGTTTTTGGCGTTATGGGGAAGAAAGAAGAAAAAGAAGAAATCTACAAATACTGTTTGGAGAAATTAAATTGGCAAATTACAGAGCAAATGATGTTATCAGATTGACAAGAAAAGCAGTGGGACTTTCGCAGGAAGCTATAAGTGAGGGCATCTGCTCAGTGGAAACTTTTTCTAGAATTGAAAGAGGAAAAACGAAGATAAAGGGTGACACTTATAAAAAAATTATGGAGCGTCTGGAACGAAACACAGACAAGTTCTATGCAGTGTGTAGTGGGGAAGATGTTGATCTGCTGGATGATGTGGCTGCAATTGAAAATGCGATTGCAAAGTTTGATTATCAGCTTGCTGATTCGATTTTGGGGAATGTGAGGGAGAACATTGGAGATACACCGGAAAATAAACAGTATGTAGAGGGCATAAAAGCGATTATTGATCATGGGAATGGAAAAATAAGCGCTGAGACAGAAAAATTATATCTGGAGCATGCATTGATGCTGACAGTACCGGATTATAAAATTTTTTTACATAAAAGTTGTGCTGAAGTATATCCCTATACAGAGCATGAAATAATTATTCTTATGAATATTGCGGCATGTAATGCCAGAACAGGCAATCCGGAGGGCGAGATCCAAATTTATAATATGCTGTTGAAGTGTTTTCAGAATGGTTATATCAGTGGTGAAAAATGTATTCAATTAAAAATTACAATTTTACGTAATCTGGCATATGCATTAGGAAGAAAAGAAAAGTATCATGCTGCAATTAAAATGACTGAATGTGTAAAAAAATTGTCCTTAAAATATGATTATGGGTATAAATTATGTATCGCAATTAATGATATGAGCTGGATTTATAGAAATTTATATGAAAATGAATTACAAGAAGAATATTATAATATTGGAAAACAGCAGTATCGCCAGGCGTATTATCTTGCGTTGGCACGCAAGGATAACATCTTGGCAGAAAAACTGAAAAATGGATATCAGAGGTTTTATCAGTCTGATATTGAGATTGTTTAGGCTATTTCATTTATATCAACATCATTTTCGATACGAGTTGGACAGGGAATATCTTCATATTTTTTTGAAGAAAATGATAACAAGATATTAAGTGAAAATAGTGTAAGACAAAGTGTAAATATTAATTTTTGAAATTTTTTCATTTAACATGTTCTCCTTTGTGTATTAAATTTTTTACTAATATTAACGCTGATAATTAAAAAAAACTACGTCAGAATTGGAAAATATATTTTTTCCAATTCTGACGTGTTTTTTTGATATATACACATGTTAAGCTTAACAAATAAAAAAGGAGGTAGCAGAATGAAGATTTTAAATGAGGTCATCAAAGAAAAACCTGATTCAAAACATATAGATTTGTGTTGCAATGGTGTACAGTTTTAATAAAAAAGAAGGGATTCTAATATATTGGAATCCCTTAAAAATTTTGGGAGCAATAAAAAAATGAAAGAATCTCTTTTTAATTATAGATTTGAATATGAAAATCAAAAATACATTTTTAATACTAATAACAACGGTTTAATACAAATAAACAATGACATATTTACGGAAGAAGAAAGAGAATATTTAAGAGTAAACCGATTTTGGGTTGATGATAATGAAGATGAGATTGCATTGCTTGAAAGAGAAATAAATCATAATATTCAAAAGAGACAGAAAGAGTTAGAACTTACAATTGCACTAACTAATTATTGTAATTTCTCATGTGTATATTGTTATCAGAATAAAAATGAAAAATTGATGACTACAGAAGTTGCAAACATGATTATAGAAAAGATTGACAGAATTTTAAATGATAACATATTTGAGGGGATTAATATTCATTATTTTGGTGGAGAACCGTTGTTAAATATACCTGTTTTAATTTATTTGGATGAAAATATTAAAAAGATTACAGATAAAATTGGAATTGTGTATAAGGCATTTTTAACTACTAATGGTTCAATGTTAAGTAAAGAATTATTACAAAAAGTAAAGTTTTCGTCAATACAGCTTACGTTTGACGGACTTGAAAAAACACATGATAGACTTAGAGTGTCCGACCATTTCCATTTTAAAGAGGAGATTGAACTTATTGAGAATATAATGAATTTCTCACAAGCAAAAGTTTTGCTTCGGACTAATATTTGCAAAGAAAATAAAGATGAAATCATAGCATTACATAAATATATATTTGAGAAGTTTGGTAATGAAAGAATTGAAATTAATCCAAATCGTACAATTAAATATCATCAAGATGATTCATTTGAAATGCTTTCTGTACAAGAGTATGCAGAAGTGGCATATCAAATAAAATTATTATGGTCTGAACAAAAAGGAAAATTCGAACTGCCAGTTCCTAGAAGTACACCATGCAAATTTCCATATGGAAATGCATATGCAATTAGTCCAGAAGGTTACTGTACTTTTTGCAGTGGCTCTATGGATCAAGAGAAAAAATATTTTTTTGATGTCGATATTGAAAATAAAAAAATGTTTTCTGTTCGCAAAGAATGCAAAAAATGCAATATATTACCATTATGTTTGGGTGGGTGCATAATACAATACAATTTGAGAGCTGGGGCATGTACATATGAAAAATATGAATTAAAGAATATTTTGATTTCTTATATTAAACATATTTCTTAAATAAATCCAGAAAGCTTAAGGAGCCTGTGAAAAATGAAAACAAAAGAATTAGAAAAATATCCGCTGCAAATTCTGATGATGACACTGACATCTTTTTTGACATTGTTAATTCCAAAATTGCTGAGTTACCTTATAGATGATATTCTAATGGCGAATAATAAAGAAAAGATACTGCCATGGTTTATGATTACGTTCGGAGTTACAAGTCTGCTGATGATAATGAAGTTTTACTTTATTACATACAACCCGATTAAGATTGGAATAAAAAATACATTTAGATTGCAGATAAAGGCGGCAAAAGACATATTAAATATGAATCAGTCTGTATATGCAGATGAGGACAAAGGATATTATTATAATGTGTGTTCAAACAGTTGTGCTGCTTATGGAGATTTATATGAAGAAATACATCTGAATTTAATTAGTTGTTTTATTTACGTGTGTGGAATCCTTGCAGTAGTTTTTATGACCAATATTTATCTGGGCATTTTTTTTATCGTATATGGAATCGTTTTAATAATTGTTTCCCTTAATATTTCGAAACCGCTATTTGATATGCAAAAAAATGTTATGGTAAAGCAGGATAGATATTTAAATGGTATTCGAAATATTATCGAAAATAAAATTGGAATCAATGCGTTACATAGAGAAAAATTCTTTGCAGATGAATATAAACAAAATATTGTTCCGTATGAAAAACATGTTTTAAGGTATCGTTTTTTAGAATGTTTATGCCGACAGGCTCCCAATATATTGGATCAGGTGTGTTTAGTGGTGTTTTTGTTTATAGGAGGAAATTTAGTTTTGAATCAACAGATTTCGATTGGAGAATTTCTGATGATGTATCAATATATGGCGTATTTCTCTGATCCAATTACTACAGCATGTGCTATTTTGATGAGATACAGGGCAAATATGGTACATGTAGCACGTATTGATAAATTATCAGATGATGCAAAGATTCCGAAAGAAACAAAAAAATATATGACAAATACAGAAAATCTTTTTTTCACAGAAAAGTATGATTTCTATAAAGGAAAGGAAAAAACAGATTTTCTGTTTCATATTGATAAACTCAAAATAAAAAAGGGTGGGTTATATGTAATAAAGGGAGAAAATGGAAGCGGAAAAAGTATGTTTTTGAATTTACTGTTTGGAAACGTTAAATTATCTTTTTCACGAGGTGGGTTCATACTTACCGATGAAATGGATGAGGCAGCATTTTTAACCTATCCAATCTTTACAGTTGATGGAGATTTTATGAAAAACATGTATGAGATTCCTATTGATAAAGAACTTATGCATTTATTACAGGTAGATTTTTCGGATAAGGAAATTTTAAGCAATCCTGTGAATTTAAGTTACGGACAGCAGCAAAAACTTGCGCTGTTACGAGTTTTTGGCTTGAATAGCCCGATTCTTTTTTTAGATGAACCTTTGTCAAATCTGGATAAGAAAACACAGGAGAATGTGGTGGCATACATTCGGAAATTGAAAGGAGAAAAAACAATATTGGTTGTCATGCATAGTGATGAATTGGATGAGGCGGCAGACAGTGTAATATATATTGAAAATAAAAAATTAATACAAAAGTAGTAGGATATGAGTATACAAAAAGGCATATATTAATAGTGATATATGTCTTTTTTGGTGTCCGTATGAAACGTATCATAGGCTTTGCGTTATTCTTTTTTGGGCTTGGAATGCTTGCGATGTTTCTGATCCCGGGCGATTTCTGTGGGATTTTAATTATGATCGGCTGTATCCTGCTTGGATATTATCTTTTTTGTGGTTGCTAGTACACCGAATAATAAATTCATCCGGCGTCAATGTATCAGAAACTTATTATTCGGTGTACTAGTGTGCGGTATCGTTGGATTTCCGTACATGAACAGAGCAGTGTACAGTGACGGTTATGGGATGAAATAATTTGAAATTCGTATCCTTGCGGAGCATTTTTAAAAATCGGAAAGTTACGTTGCAGGTTTCCGATTAAAAAAAGAGAACTGCAATGCAGTTCTCTACGTTTCAAGACTAAGCTCTCTCAACTTTTCCGGATCTCAAACAGGAAGCACATACATATAATTTTCTAGGTGTTCCGTTAACTTTGCAGCTAACACGTTTGATGTTTGATTTCCAAACTCTATTTGATCTTCTATGTGAATGGCTTACTTTAATTCCGTAATGATTGCCTTTTCCACAAACTGCACAATTTGCCATTTGCTTTGCACCTCCTCGCATCTTTCTAAGCCTATATGTATAAACAGGCTCACAACATGATTTATTCTATCAGAAAAAAAAAGATATTGCAAGTGAAAATTAAAAAAAATATAAAAAATGTAATTTATGACTATGAATTTTGGAAAAAAGCGGTTATAATAGACACTAAACTAGCGTTATTATGTGTGAGAGAGAAAACTGGTCAGTCAGTGGCTTTCTTACAAATATAAAGAAAGGCATGGTTAATGAGTATGAATGGACAGATGGAGACCAAATTAGGTAAGGTTACGATAGACCCTGAAGTAATTGCATTATATGCAGGTTCTGTTGCGGTAGAGTGTTTCGGAATCGTAGGCATGGCTGCTGTCAATATGAAAGACGGACTGGTAAAATTATTGAAGAAAGATTACCTGACACATGGTATTAACGTGTCTGTGAATGAAGATAATAAAATTACAATCGATTTTCATGTGATCGTTTCTTATGGTGTGAGCATCAGTACAGTGACCGATAATCTGATCGAGACAGTCAGATACAAAGTGGAGGAGTTCACTGGAATGGAAATTGAGAAGATTAACATTTACGTTGAAGGCGTACGTGTCATTGATTAAGGAGGATTTTAAAAGTGGAAGTCACTACAATAAATGCTGAACTTTTTGCCAGAATGTTTCTGGCAGGAGCTAACAACTTAGAGGCTAAGAAGGAATGGATCAATGAGCTGAATGTATTCCCTGTTCCGGATGGAGATACCGGAACGAATATGTCAATGACAATTATGTCAGCAGCAAAGGAAGTTGCAGCGATTGAGAATCCAACCATGGCTTCATTGGCAAAAGCAATTTCTTCCGGATCATTACGTGGGGCAAGAGGTAACTCTGGTGTTATTTTATCCCAGTTATTCCGTGGTTTTACAAAGGTGATCGCAGAATATGATGAACTGACCGTACAGATTCTTTCAGATGCATTTCAGAAGGGAACCGAGACTGCATATAAGGCAGTTATGAAACCGAAAGAGGGAACAATACTTACGGTTGCCAAAGGAATGTCTGATAAAGCTGCCGAGTTAGGAGAGGAGACAGACGACCTCGCATATTTCTGTGAGGAGATCATCAAAGAGGGTGACCATGTTCTGAGCAAGACACCGGATATGCTTCCGGTTTTAAAACAGGCAGGCGTTGTGGATTCCGGCGGACAGGGCTTAATGCAGGTATTAAAAGGTGCATTTGATGCTCTTATGGGCAAAGAAGTGGATTACAAGGTTGAGACAGTTTCTACAGGAAGCAGCAGTCAGGGCACAGCTTCTAATCCTTATATTGACGCACAGGCAGAGCAGGAGATCACCTTTACTTACTGCACACAGTTTTTGATCATGTTAGAGCATCCGTTCACGGAGAATCAGGAGACAGAGTTTAAGAGCTATTTAGAGTCCATCGGTGATTCTATCGTTGTAGTTGCAGATGATGAGATCGTGAAAGTACATGTACATACCAATGATCCGGGTATGGCAATGCAGAGAGGTCTTACTTACGGAAGCCTTACAACTATTATTATTGAGAACATGCGTTTAGAGCGTGATGAGAAGATTTCTGCAATGAAAGAAAAAGAGATGCAGAACACTGCAAATGCAGAGAACGAGATCAGGGCAGCAGAGGAAAATGAGCAGGAAGTTCCAGCAGAGGAAAAAGAAATGGGATTCATTTCTGTAAGCATCGGAGAGGGTATCAATGAGATTTTCCGTGGACTGGGCGTGGACTATATCATCGAAGGCGGACAGACCATGAACCCAAGTACGGAAGATATGCTCAATGCAATCGAGAAAGTGAATGCGAAGAATATTTTCATTCTTCCGAATAATAAAAATATTATTATGGCAGCAAATCAGGCAGCTTCCCTGACAGAGGATAAGAACATTATTGTAATTCCTACCAAGACGATTCCACAGGGTATTACAGCACTTGTCAATTATATTCCGGACAGCACACCGGAAGACAATGCGGAGCGCATGGGTGAGGAAATCCAGCTGGTCAAGACCGGTCAGGTGACTTACGCAGTCCGTGATACTGTGATCGATGACAAAGAGATCAAACAGGATGACTACATGGGAATCGGTGACAAGGGAATCCTCTCTGTTGGCACAGACATGGAGAAAACGGTTCTTGAGATGATCGGTGAAATGATCGATGAGGATTCTGCAATTTTAAGTATTTACTATGGCGAGGAAATGAACGAGGATTCTGCCAACGAGATCGCAGAAAAAGTGGAAGAGGAATATCCAGATGTAGAAGTGGAAGTACATTACGGTGGACAGCCAATTTACTATTATGTGATTTCCGTAGAATAAAAGTATGAGATTAAATTCATCCATAAAAGAAGTGAAAGGGATCGGCGATAAAACAGCCGGTCTTTTTCTAAAAATAAATATTGAGACGATCCGGGATCTGATCTCCTATTTTCCAAGAACTTATGTGCAGTTCCCGGAGATCAAGCATCCTGACGAAGTGGTGGAGGGAGAGACTGCGGCAGTGACAGGGCAGATACGGCAGACTCCGGTTGTGAAGAGAGTGCGCAGCATGCAGATCACGGTAACTTCGATCACAGGCATGGGAAAACGTCTGGAACTGGTGTGGTTTCGTCTCCCATACATCAAAAACAGCCTTCATCCGGGCGGAATTTATGTGTTTTACGGCAAGGTACAGCACAAAAACGGAAGGTTTGTCATGGAGCAGCCGGCAATTTATACGCCGGAAAAATATGAGGCAATGGAACATTTGCTGCTTCCGGTTTACACTTTGCCGAAAGGATTATCAAATCAGCTTATGCTGAAAGCAGAGCGGTCTGTTTTGGAGGAAGAACATTTATTCCGGGATTATCTGCCGACAGAACTGAGGGAAAAGCATCAGCTCTGTGAGTATAATTATGCAATCAAACAGATTCATTTCCCGGACGATATGGAGACGTTGATCGAGGCAAGAAAACGGCTTGTGTTTGACGAACTCTTTTTATTTATCTTAAACCTGCAATATCAGAAAGAAAAAAAAGAAAAAGAGAAAAATCAGTTTTCTTTCCAGTCGGATGATTTTGTGGAGCAGCTGATCGAAAAACTGCCGTATAAGCTCACAAATGCCCAATTACGGGCATTGTCAGAAGTTCGGGCAGACATGCGGAGTGATTACGTCATGCAGCGTCTGATTCAGGGAGATGTCGGTTCCGGAAAGACGATCATTGCGTTTTTGGCGATGGCGGACACGGCGCACAATGGCTGTCAGTCTGCAATTATGGCACCAACTGAGGTGCTTGCAAGACAGCATTACGAATCATTTCAGAGCATGTGTGAGATGTTTGGTCTGGTTTTCCCAGTGATTCTTATCACAGGTTCCATGACTGCAAAACAGAAAAAGCTGGCATATCAGGAGATTTTAGATCACCCGGATGCGCTGATTATCGGAACACACGCGCTGATACAGGAAAAAGTGATTTATCAGAACCTTGCGCTTGTGATCACAGACGAGCAGCACCGGTTTGGCGTCAAACAGCGGGAAATATTTTCGGAAAAAGGAACAAAGCCGCATATTCTTGTCATGAGTGCAACTCCGATTCCACGGACGCTTGCCATTATTTTATACGGTGATCTGGACATTTCCGTGGTGGATGAGGTACCTGCAAAACGTCTGCCGATCAAAAACTGTGTGGTGGATACCAGGTACCGCCCGAAGGCGTATCAGTTTATCGAAAAAGAGGTGGCTGCTGGTCATCAGGCGTATGTGATCTGTCCGTTGGTGGAAGAAAGCGAGAACATGGAGGCAGAGAATGTCACAGACTATGCGAAGCGTCTGAAAGAGGAACTGCCGGATACGATTGAAATCGGGCTTTTACATGGGCAGATGAAACCTGCGCAGAAAAATGACGTTATGGAACGGTTTGCAGCAAATGAGATACAGGTGCTCGTATCAACTACAGTTGTAGAAGTTGGAGTGAATGTTCCGAATGCAACGGTTATGATGATCGAAAATGCGGAACATTTTGGCCTTGCACAGCTTCACCAGCTTCGCGGGCGTGTCGGACGAGGGGATGCGCAGTCATACTGCATTATGGTCAATTGCAGCAACTCCAAGGAGTCACAGAAACGTCTGGATATTTTGAATCACTCCAACGATGGCTTTAAGATTGCAAGTGAGGATCTGAAACTGCGCGGACCCGGGGATTTCTTTGGTATCCGGCAGTCCGGTGAAATGCAGTTTGCGCTTGCGGATATCTATCAGGATGCCTATATTATGCAGCGCGCAAGCGAGGAAGTTGCGGATATTTTAGGAAAAGACCCGGAACTTTCCAGCGAGGATCATAAAAACCTGAAAGACTATCTGGAACTGTTTTTGTCAGACCAGAGAAATAAATTAAATTTATAACAAATGAAGCAGTAAAAACTTCATAAAACACGTAGAAAGAACCCTGGATCATATCAATCCAAGGTTCTTTTCTTGTTCAGGGAAATTTATTTTCGGAAACTTTATTTCCCTGACATCTGCTGTTCCTGTGCTTCAATCATTTTCTTAACCATATAGCCGCCGACAGAACCATTCTGTCTGGAAGTCAAGTCACCATTGTAACCATCTTTTAATGGTACACCGATTTCGCCTGCTACCTCATATTTGAAACGGTCTAAGGCGCTCTTTGCTTCTGGAACGGCTGCTCTGTTAGATGAACGATTTGACATAGTAAGTCCTCCTTTGTTTTTTAGGTCTTTTTTCTGCTCTGGTTTATTTTAAGAACATTCAAAAATTTCTTTTTGTTTGTTCAGTGATAGTATGTGATTTTTTATATGGAATACACATGCAGTTTTTTGCAATAGTGCCAATTATTTCTTTAAAATATGTAAGCACTTACAAAAATATATTTACAAACAGGAGAACATTGATTATGATGGATATAGAAGGTAGACAATTGCGAAACTCATGAAAAACTAAATTGAATTGTGAAAAATTAACAAAAGACATGAAAGACATTGGGGAACCGCCGGCACTTAGAAGGCAGATACAACGGTAAGTTGTGTCTGGCTTCTTAGTACCGTTGCGAGTGACACATAGCGAGAGCGTGTCTTGAATGTTTTTGTTGATTTTGAACAATTGAAAGAAGAGTAGATGAGTTTCGCAAACGCCTAGATATAGAAGGTTAAAAAAGGAGAAGAACTATGGATCAAATCGAAAAGTATATTGAGGAACTAATGGAAAAAAGTACACCGGATCGTCCCATCTGGAACATCGAAAAAATCATGCAGGGGTTAAAATCCACATGGAATTACATTGATGGATGTATGATCAAAGCAATCCTGGAAATGTATGCGATCACGAAAGAGGATAAGTATCTGAAATTTGCAGACGATTTTATTGACTGCAAAGTGAATGCAGATGGGACAATTGAGGGGTACGATGTCGATGAACTAAATATTGATAATGTGAATGCGGGAAAAACACTGTTTGAGCTTTTTGATCTGACAGGCAAAGAAAAATACAGAAAGGCAATTGATCTTGTTTACAGTCAGGTGGCGCAGATGCCACGTACAAAAGAAGGAAACTTCTGGCACAAAAATATTTATCCGGATCAGGTCTGGCTGGATGGGCTGTATATGTGTCAGCCGTTTTATATGGAATATGAGACTCGTTTTCATGACAAAAAAAATTATGACGATATTTTCCGGCAATTTTTTAACGTTGAAAAAAATATGAGGGATCCGAAGACCGGATTATACTATCATGCGTATGATTCATCCAGAGCAATGTTCTGGTGCGACAGAGTCACCGGGTTGAGTCAGAACTTTTGGCTGCGCGCACTGGGCTGGTTTTCCATGGCACTGCTTGATACACTGGACAAAGAAGATGCATCGGCTGCAGGAGAATCTTACGAAAAATTAAAACAAATATTTGTCGAACTCATGGATGCTATGTTAAAATATCAGGATGAGAGCGGTATGTGGTATCAGGTCGTGAATTTCGGCGGTATGGACAAAAACTACCTCGAAACAAGTGGAAGCTCTATTATGGCATATGCACTTTTAAAAGGTGTCCGTCTTGGATTTTTGTCGGAAAGCTATCGCGCATACGGTGAGAAGGCTTTTCATGGAATCTGTGATAACTATCTTTCCACGGATGAAAATGGAAACCTCCATCTGGGCGGAATCTGTCTCGTGGCAGGCTTAGGCGGCGCAAACAGACGGCCGGGAACCTATGATTATTATATGTCAGAGCCGGTTGTCAAAGATGACGCCAAAGGTGTCGGACCATTTTTGCTTGCCTATACAGAGATGCTCCGCCTGAAAAAATAGCACGCCATTTTGAACAATGTCACTGCAAAACTGCTCATTCGATAAATCAATATGAAGGAAGTAAAGTAGAATGAAACGTTATTTTGATTTTGACATGAATGATTATAAAGACAAAAAATGTAATTTTCATTCGCACACGGTGCGCTGCCAGCATGCAGTGGGGGAGGAACGGGAATATGTCGAGGAGGCAATAAAGGAAGGCTTTGAGGTGATCGGCTTTTCTGACCATTCCCCTTATTTATTTAAAAATGGATATGTCTCAAGAATCCGCATGACAATGTACCAGTTGGAGGACTACGTAAAAACCATTGAGGCCTTGAAAAAAGAATATCGGGAGGATATCACGATTTTCCTCGCACTGGAAATGGAATATTTTCCGGGGATTTTTGAGCCGACAATTGAAGAAATCAGACAGTATCCAATGGATTATCTGCTTTTGGCACAGCATTTTTTCTATGAAAATGAAAGTTTTATCAGTGTAAGGAAAAACTGGACGGATGAAATGCATCTGAAAAGCTATGTAGATCTGCTGACAAATGCACTGGATACCGGATGTTTTAATATGGTGGCACACCCGGATATCGTAAACTTCACCGGAGATGAAGCATTGTATACAAAGTACATGAAAAAGCTTGCAGACAGATTAAAAGACGAGCAGATTCCAATTGAAATTAATGTGAATGGTTTCCGGGAGTTGTGCAATTATCCAGATCGCAGGTTTGTGAAACTTGGTGTGGAAAATGGAAATGAATTTATTATAGGTGTAGACGCACACAATCCGGATGAGTATCATGATCTCGCTTCTTACAAGGGATGTATCAAAATGGCAGAAGATTTCGGAGGAAAGGTATTTTGGAAATAAAAAAATCGTAGGGGTTGTACCCCTGCGATTTTTTAATCCGAAACCAGCGTCAGCCCTGAAATATCCGGATGGATAGTCAGGGAGTAGTTTGTGTAGTACACGACAAATCCCGGCGCGGCCCCGTTTGGTTTCTTGACATTTTTTTTCTGTAGATAATCAATCTCCACTTTTTCATCTTCACGTCCTTTGGAGAAATATCCGGCAAGCATTCCGGCTTCCTCGAAAACGCGGTCCGGCAATTCTTCATTGTTGGATTTTACGATGACGTGGGAACCCGGCATTCCTTTTGCATGGAACCACCAGTCATTTCCGGTTGCAAACTTGAAAGTGAGTTCATCGTTCTGGTAATTATTTTTCCCAACATAAATATCATAGCCGTCGGAGGAGCGGTAGTGGAACGGCTTGCTCTTGATTCTGGCTTTTTTATCGGTCTTTTTGCGCTTAATATAGCCAAACTCGATCAGCTCCTCTTTGATCTGTACGAGATCGTCTTCCGTCAGGGCAATGTCTAAAGCCGTGGAGATACTTTCGAGATGTTCAATCTCTGTTTTTGTCTCCTCCGTCAGCTTGGTGAGTGCCTCATAAGTACGTTTTAATTTGTTATATCTGTCAAAATATTTCTGCGCATTTCCCTTGGCATCTAACTGTGAGTCGAGCGGAATGGTGATCATCTCGTTGGTGTAATAGTTCAGTGCCTCTAACTTCTTTGCACCTTCCTCTAAACCATAGCCGTAGGTGTGGATCAACTCGCCGTATACCTTGTATTTGTCCCGCTTTTCCGTGTCCTTCAACTGCTTTTCCTGCAACTGGTATTTCTTGCGGTTGCGGTCTAGGGCAGTGGAAACGATCTTTCTCAAATCAACGGATTTCTGACGGATTCTTGTATACACATTTTTGGAAGCATAATATTCCTCCAAAACCTGTGAGATGGAATCAAAATTTTTGACATCATAGTCCGAAAACTGTGTGAGCTCGATGCAGGAAAAATCAATCGGTTCTTTTCCTTTAAAAATAATGTTTGGTTTGTAGGTATGATTTTTCACATCCTCTGCAATCCAGGTGAGATTGTTAAATAAATGCTTTTTGCCATCATCATCCAGCGAGTCGACCGGCATATCTCCGTCAATGGAACTGCGGTGGCAGATTTCGGAGGCAAGCAGGGGACTTAAGCCTGTAAAAGAAGAGTAGAGAGCCTTTGCAATGGAGACCGGTTTCTTCATAGCCATGTCCAGAAAGGCTTCTTCCGTGACTTCCAGCGGATTCAGGCGGTCGTCCTGTGTGGCAGGGATGCAGTAGTCGCGTCCCGGGAGCACTTCACGCAGGGAGCTCATCATCGATGAGATATGTTTGATGCTGTCAATAATTTTTCCATCACTGTTACAGAAAATGATATTGCTGTGTTTTCCCATCAGCTCTACAATCAGCGTTTTCTGGCAGAGATCGCCCATTTCATCCAGATGTTCAATATCGAAGTGAATGATACGTTCCATATGCGGCTGGTAAATCTTTATGATCCTTCCATTTGCAATATGCTTGCGCAGCACCATACAGAAGTTTGGCGCGGTCATAGGGCTTGGTTTATTCTGGTCAGTCAGATATAAAAAAGGCAGGGATGCGCTTGCGGACATGGCAAGACGGAACTGCCCGTTGCTTCCTTTACAGGTGAAGAGCAGTTCGTCGTTTTCCGGCTGCGCGATCTTGCTGATCTTTGCATTTAAAATTGTCTGGTTTAATTCATATACGATATTGGAAATCACAAATCCATCAAGAGCCATTTTGAGTACCTCTTATTCTGAAAAATTTGGATGATTGCGAAACTACAGATGAACTTTTACATGTTGCAATGATCCATAAAATCTGCCCGGAATTACCGGGCGCATGGTTCATTATAACGGATTCTGGGAAATCTGCATAGATGCAATATATAATTTCAAAAGCCGGATCGCATATTCCCGCTGTTGCTTGGAGCAGCGGGAAAGAATATGGATCACAGCAAGTTCATCATTTTCCTGTCGTTTTGCCTCTTCGATCGTCTGCTCTCCAAACATCATATAATCAAGACTGATATCGAGACAGTCAGAAATAGCAAGCATTGTTTCTGTGGACATTCCACAGGTACCGCGCTCAATATCCGAACAGTATTTCGGTGCACGGTCTATTCTCTCTGCAACCTCGTCCTGTGAAAACCCTAACTGGATTCTTTTTTTTCGAATACGATCGCCAACGGCCAAACGGTCATACGCTTCTCTTTTTCGGTTCATAAAAACGCCCCTTTCTCATTTGTTTCTTATTGTGTGTGATTCTCTGTATCATATTCTTGCGAAAAAAACGTAGAAATAAAACACAATGGAAACGTAATTTAATAGTGAGTTTAAAAGGTATGTGCGAGATACGTTTTAAATGTGATATTGAACAAAAAACAAGTAAGATATGTCAGAAAACTGTAAGTTTCTTCTGTTGACATAATCAACTGACATGTGTATTATAGAAAATGTTTAAAACACGAAAATAAAGTATGTTTATAACGCATAAGGGTAAAATTATGAAAAACAAAAGAAATCAGAAAAATATCATATGGAAGATACTGCTTATCATTTTCAGTATCGTTCTTATCATATGTCTCATAATCATTGGAATCCAAAAATATCAGCAGAAAAAGCAGCAGGAGTATTACGAAGCCTTATTGGAAAATGAGAGCACCCAGACTCAGGCGACTGAGGAGGTGCCAGAGCCGGAAACGGAAGAAGCACCGGACATTTTAAAAAGCCTTGGAATTGAAATACCGGAAAAAGACATTGATTTTGCAGCTTTGCAGGAAGAGAACAGCGATGTGTATGCCTGGATCTATGTGCCGGGAACCAATGTCGATTACCCGGTATTACAGCACCCGGAGGATGATACCTATTATCTGGAACACAATATGGACGGATCAAAAGGGCTTCCGGGCTGTATTTACTCGGAGAGCGTGAACACGAAAGATTTTACCGATCCGAATACGGTTTTATACGGTCATAACATGAAAAACGGAAGCATGTTTGCATCTTTGCATAATTTTGAGGATCAGCAGGTGTTTGAGGAAAACCCTTACTTCTATATTTATACGGAAGATAAAACCTATGTGTATGAAATTTTTGCTGCTTACAAATACAATGCGATCCATCTGATCTATAACTTCGACCTTACTAATCCGGAGATTTTTCAGAATTATCTGGATCAGATTTTTGAGATCCGCGATATGAGCGCAAATATCAGGCAGGATGTTACGGTCAATGCAGACAACCGCATTGTCACATTGTCGACCTGTGTTTCCGGTGAGAAAAACATGCGTTATCTTGTACAGGGAGTTTTACTGAATGAATAAACAAAAAAGTACAGAACAGACAAAAAAACAACAGAAAACATGGATAAAAATCATAAAGATCGTGGGAATTGTACTGATATGCCTGATTCTTTTTGCACTTATCGCATTTGGAGTGCTAAGGGCACTTGGAAAAAGTGGAATCAGAAAAAATATTTCAGGCGAAGCACCGGTACTTGAATCCACGGAATCAACCGAAGAGGGCTGGCAGGATGGATGGATCCGCTATAATGGTCAGATCTATGCCTACAACGAAGATATCATGACATTTCTCGTCATGGGTGTTGACAATGACGATGTTGTAAAAAAGGCAAAAGACGGTCTGAGCGGCGGACAGGCTGACGCAATGTTTCTGGCAGTCATGAATCCGCATGATAAATCTGTTTCCATTATTGCGGTCAACCGCAATGCGATGGCGCTTGTGGATGTCTATGATGAGGATGGCGTTTACATGGGACAGTATACCAAGCAGATCACTTTACAGCACGGTTATGGTGACGGCATGGAATTAAGCTGTGAGCGGAGTGTGGCGGCAGTGTCGAGACTTTTTTACAATCTTCCGATCAGTGGTTATGCGGCGATCAACATGGGAGCGATCCCGGCTTTAAACGATGCAGTTGGCGGCGTACAGGTGACGGTTTTAGATGATGTCATATACCCGGAATACGATATGGATCTCCATCAGGGGGATGAAGTGACGCTGACCGGACATCAGGCTTACTGGTATGTGCGCGGAAGAAATGAAAATGTGTTTAACAGCTCTTCCCTGCGTTTAGAGCGCCAGAAACAATTCCTGACCACGTTTATTGCACAGGCAAAAAACCAGGCAATCACAAATCCGTCCATTGCGGTAGATTTATACAACACCATATCCAAATATATGGTGACAGACATTGACATTACGAAATTTACATACCTCGCTTCTGAGGCTTTGGGATACAACTTTGATATCAGCCATTTGTACACCATGCAGGGTGAGACACTGATGGGAGATAAATATGAGGAATTTTATGTCGATGATGATGCGCTGTACCAGCTCATCATTGACGTGTTCTACGAACCGGTAGAATCAGAGGATATTAAGTAAGGAAATTCCTTATTTAATATAGAAACCACATGGAATACGTGAGGAAAGGAGGAAAACAAGTTATGAAGAAAAAAATCGCAGTCGTACTTACAGCATTAATGGTTATGGCTATGGGAACAACAGCTTTCGCTGCAACAAGTCCAACAACCAAAACATCTGAGACAACTACAGCAGAGGCTACTGCTTACGCTAACGTTACAGTAGCAGCAGGCGGCATCGTGATCGATGGCGTGGCTTCCACAGCAGCTCCAACTGTAAAAGCTGTTACAACAGCTCAGGTTGAAGCAGCTCAGACACAGGCAGTTGCAAGCGTAGCTCCTACAGCTAAAGTTTTACAGATGATCGATGTAACTCTTCCTGTTTCTTTCGAGAAAGCACAGTTGACATTCTCTGTTAACGGTGTGACAGCAGGACAGAAAATCGCTGTTTTACATCAGAAACATGACGGAAGCTGGGAAGTTATCAACCCGGATTCAGTTGGAAACGGAACTGTAACAGCTACATTTACATCTCTTTCTCCAATCGCATTTGTTGCATACAATGCATCAGCTCAGACAGGAGAAACAACACCTGTTTTACCAATTATTGTGCTTATCTGTGCAGCAGGTATCGCAGTATGCGGAGCAAAAGTTAAATTTAACAACTAATTTTATGAATCTTAAGATTTATAAAAAGAAAAGAATGAACATGTGGTAGTTCCTGCAAAAGCAGGAATAACAGGCGGTCTGTGTCATGCAGACCGCCGGAAAAAGAACTGACAGGATGAAGTAAAATGAAGCATGCATTAATAATCACAACCATCAGCGGATTCGTACCGCAATTTGAAATGAATGATGTGAGAATCTTACAGGAGAATGGTTATACGGTTCATTATGCATCCGATTTTGAAAATCCGATTTACAATATCGATCAAACCCAGTTGAAAAGAGACGGACTGATTTTACATCATATCGATATCAGAAAAAGTCCGTTTCAGATCACAAAAAATACAAAAGCATTTTTACAGTTAAAACAGATCATCAGAAAAGAACAGATCAGTCTGGTACATTGCCACAATCCAATGGGTGGCGTGGTGGGAAGGCTTGCCGCAAAAGCTTCCGGAAGAGAACCATATGTTGTATACACGGCACATGGGTTTCATTTTTATGAGGGGGCACCGAAGAAAAACTGGCTGCTCTACTATACGGCAGAGAGGTTTCTGGCAGCATTTACCGACCGGATCATTACAATCAACAGAGAAGATTATGAGAGAGCAAACCGCTTTCGTTTAAAAGAGCATGGATGTGTGGAACAGATTCCGGGCGTCGGTGTGAATATAGAGAAGTTTCGGAAAAAACCGGAACTGAGAGAAATAAAAAGAAAAGAACTGGACATCCCGCCAGATGGATTTCACATCGTTTCGGTGGGAGAACTTGTGGAAAATAAAAATCATGCAGTCGTGATCGAGGCAGTTGCCCGGTTACATGACGAAAATATTTATTACAGTATCTGTGGCAAAGGCCCTTACAGGGAAACATTAGAACATCTGATCCAGAAACATCATCTGGAAAAACAGGTCAGACTGTTAGGCTACCGCAATGATGTGCAGGATGTTCTGCAGAGTGCAGACTGCTTTGCATTTCCATCTAAGAGAGAGGGACTTGGGATTGCAGCCATCGAGGCGCTGGCATGTGAAGTCCCGGTGATCGCATCAGATAACCGCGGAAGCAGGGAGTACATGTGCCATACGGAAAATGGCATTGTCTGTCAGGCAGATAAAGTGGCAGATTTCATGCATGCGATCTGCCGTATGAGACAGTCCGGGCAGCTACGCAGGGAAATGGGAGAGCATGGGAGAAGGACAGCAGAAAGATTCAGCATAGAGGCAACAGATAAAATAATGCGCCGTGTCTATCAGGAAATCAGCGTGACGCAGGAAAGAAAGCGATAAAAGCGTATGGGGGCAGAGTTTGAAAAACAAGTCTCTGTGATCATGGGAGTTTACAACCAGTGGAACAGAGAGGCACTGCAAAAGGCAGTAAAGTCCATATTGAACCAGACACTCACGGATTTCGAGTTCATCATTTACGATGACGGTTCTGATCCGGAGGTGGCAGGTTATATCAGAGAATTAGAAAAGCTTGACGAGAGGATTGTCCTGATTGGAAAAGAGGAGAATCACGGTCTGGCTTTTTCCTTAAATATGTGTATTGGCGCTGCAAAAGGAAAATACATTGCCCGCATGGATGCAGACGATATCGCACTGCCGGAGCGTCTGCAGGTGCAGTATGATTTTATGGAGCAGCACAAAGAGTATGCGTGGTGTGGCTGCAATACGAGATTATTTGATGAAAACGGTGTCTGGGGAGAACGCAAAATGCCGGAACTTCCGTCCGATAAAGACTATCTGCCGTTTTCTCCCTTCATACATCCAACGGTCATGTACCGCAGAAAACTATTTGAAAAAAACGAGGGCTATCATGTTTCCCCGGAAACATTGCGCTGTGAAGATTATGAGATATTCATGCGTCTGCATCAGCTTGGTTATCAGGGGTACAACATTCAGCAATACCTGTTTGCGTACCGGGAGGACAAGCAGTCTTTTCAGAAACGCAGATTTCACTTCCGGATCAACGAGGCAAAACTCCGCTACCGGAATTTTAAAGCCATGCATCTACTGTTTCCATTGGGCTGGCTCTATGTGATCCGTCCGGTTGTGGGCGGTCTGATCCCTCCGGGGATCGTTGCGTTATTAAAACGCGGTGAGACGTGGTGGAAGTGCAAAAAAGAACAGATACCCGAAAATGCAAGATTGGAGTATAGCAGTTATGAATCCGACCGACCGCAGAGAACAGAGACTACAATCTTATAAAAAAGCCCGATCCGAGAAAGAAATCTATAAGCGCGTGCTTGCACCGACACTTTATGAATTTGTGGTGTGGGTTTTGCAGAAGGCATTACAAAGCGGAAAAAAACGGCTTTACTTTCTGGCAAGGGACGGTTATCAGATGTATCTTGCCGCACGGCAGCTCTGTAAACAATATGATCTGGACATTGAGTGCAGATATCTCAAAGTGTCGAGATATGCGGTGCGTGTGCCGGAATATCATCTTCTCGGGGAACGCTGTCTGGAACGCATCTGTGTCGGAGGAATCGATGTGACCTTTGAAAAAATCATGCAGCGTGCAGCACTGACAGACAAAGAGGCAGGGGAGATCGCAGCGCTTGCCGGGTACACGGAGAATTACAGAAAAGTCATCAATTATCACGAGGTCATGCAGTTGAAAGACCGCTTAAAAAAGATACCGCTCTTATTTCATTATATAGACAGCCATTCGAAGGAAGCTTATGGGACGGCAATCGGCTATCTCACACAGGAAGGACTGCTGGAACCGGTTCCTTATGCACTGGTGGACAGCGGCTGGATCGGTACGATCCAGCAGAGCATTGAACATCTGCTCCGTCAGAAACAGCCGGACAGAAAGCTCGAAGGATACTATTTTGGTCTGTATGAGATCCCGAAAGGGGAGGGAAGGGAAAACTATCACAGTTTTTACTTCACGCCGTGGGGTGAGATCAAAAGAAAAGTGCATTTCAGCAACAGCCTGTTTGAGGCAGTGTTTTCTGCACCGGAGGGCATGACATTATCCTACAGGGCAGAGGGAGAGAAAGACAAAACAATCTATGTTCCGGTGACAGACAGCAGGGAAAACCTGAACCGGGAGCGGATCAGCCGGTATATCTGCTGGCTGGAAGAGTTTCTGCAGGAGAAAAAGCAATCATTGCCGCAGGCGGACAGCGGGTATGTGGAGGAACTTCTATCACCGTTTATGGGAAACCCGACACAGTTTGAGGCAGAGGCATACGGAAGCCTGCTTTTCTCGGATGATGTGAGAGAGGATAACAATCAGAAAGTGTCCGCAGATTTTTCAGAGCAGGAGATCAAAAACCATCATTTGCTCAACCGTCTGCTCATCATGACAGGCGTCCGGAAAAAGGTACTTCATGAGAGTGCGTGGATCGAGGGCAGCATCGCATCGTGCAAAACACTGGATGAAAAAGGCAGGGCGAGAAACCGTTTGCATGCCGTTTTCTATAAATACATCATTTATATCCGCAAGTGGCTGAAACAAAGAAACAGATAAAAACACAGTCTACATTGGCTGGAAAACAGAAAATAAAAAGACAGGAAAATGACAGTTTTGAGAAAGAATAGAGAAGAGTTAAAACAATATTATTTTGTCATCAAGCAGCTGGTGGACAGAGAGATCAAAAGAAAATATGCGAGGTCATTTCTCGGAGTCATCTGGAGTGTGTTAAATCCGCTGATGACCATGGCAGTTATGTCCATGATCTTCAGTACCATCTTCAAGCGCTCCATTGAAAACTATCCAATTTATTATCTGACCGGAACCATTTTCTGGCAGCTTTTTTCCGGTGCGACAAACTCCGCAATGACGGCGCTCGTCGATAACCGGACACTGCTGTTAAAAGTAAAACTTCCGAAACAGACATTTGTTCTGGCAAGGATCTATACCGCACTGACTAACTTTGGCTACACCTGTGTCGCCTATGTGCTCATGCTCGTCGTATTTCAGATCAAAATCAGCCCGGCGATGTTACTGTTTCCAATCGATGTATTTTTCTGCCTACTGTTCTCCATGGGAATCGGGTACGTACTCTCAATCCTATACGTGTTTTTTGCGGACATCAAATATCTGTATTCGATCGTCCTGACACTCTGGATGTACATGTCGGCGATCTTTTATCCGTATGAGAGCACAACGCTGATGATGCAGAAAGTCATCGGAAACAATCCGGTGTTTGTCTACATTGCATTTGCGAGGGACTGCGTCATGTATCAGAAATGGCCGGAGACGGATTTATGGATCAAAATGATCTTGTGGGGCATTGCAAGCTTTCTGATCGGTTACTATGTGTTCTCGAAAAAAGAAAACAATGTGATGCAGAAAATATAACGGTGATACACAGAAGAAAAAATCCGTGAAGGAACAGTACAAGGAAAAAGCAGAGATTGGAGTGAAGATACAAAAGTGAGATTAAAAATCTGGGAAAAATGGAAAAGGATAATACTCCTGGGCACATTCTTTGTGTTGGCAATCGGAATGCCTTGGGAAATCCGTGCGGAAAATGCAACGGTCACGTTCGGATCTAATTATTATACAGCAACCGACAATGAGACATTTCCGATTGGCGTATACCTGAATGGGGATTCGAGGATTGGAACCTATGAGGTCAAAATATCCTACGATAACAGGCGTCTGGAGTACACCGGTGGTGGTGATTCCGAGGAAAACGGAGTGATCACGTTAAGTGGAACCGGAGTCAATGCGCAGGTCAAATACATGTTAAAGTTCCAGACACGAAGCGGTGGAACGGCAGATATAAAAATAGAGAGTGCAGTGATCCACACTGCCGGAGAGAATGCAGAAGAGTTTGATGTGGCAACTCTGGCATCAACCTATGTCACGATTTCCGGTGAAGATACGGTTGGGGACGCTCCGCCGGAGGAAAGTCAGGAGACGGAAACCGGAGAAGAAAATCCGGTTTTGGATATTCCGACAGTGATGGAAGTGCCGGTGGAGGAGCAGACCTACTATCTGGTGGATCTCTCCCAGTACACGCCGGAGAACATTGATTTCCAGTATGATACCGGAACCATCACCTATCAGGGAACAGAAGTGGCTGCATATCTGTCAGCAAATGGAGATATCAGTTTTGTGTATCTGGCGGACAGTCAAAAAAACCTTTACCTGTACGCTTATAGCAGTGAAAAAGATAAACTGTATCCCTGCAATTCCATCACAGTCAACGGAGAAAAATATTACTTCATGTCTCCGTATGTGTGCAGCGAGTGGCCACAGGAACTGACACTTGACATCATCCAGAGCGAATCCATCGTCTATGCGATAGATATGGAAGGTCAGACCGGATTTTATAAGATCACGACCGGAAATAAGCTGGAAACCTGGAATCCGAATGAAGGTCAGGAGAACTTTCAGAATCAGATGAAAATATTGATCATCATTCTGGCTGTGACATTAGTGATCATGTTTCTTGCAATTCTTCTGGTTATCCATATGGATAAAAATAAACAGAGGCAGGATGGTACATCTGTATCCGGGAAAACAAACAATCGGATTAAAACCAGAAAAAACAAATTAAAACAAGGAGAATCCGAAACTTCCTCTGACATAAATGCGGCAGATGATTTTGAGATAGAAGATCTGGCATTGGATATCTCCGAGGAGGAGATCCGCGCATGGCGGGCGGAACTGGAACAGTCTGACGGAGATGATAATTCACCCGATAAAAAGAATTCTGATGGACAAAATGTTGCTGAAAAGTATTCCAATACGGCTGTGCCGGAGGAACGTGCAGGAGAGGAGCCTGTCATTGCTGTGAAGGATGTCACGATGCAGTTCCGGATTGCGATGAACAATGTCTCTGGTATCAAAGAGTATGTGATCCAGCTTTTGAAAAAACAGATCAGTTACCGGGAACTGCTTGCGTTAGATCATGTGTCGTTCAATGTATACAAGGGCGAAGTGGTAGGAATTATTGGAACCAACGGTTCCGGTAAAAGTACTCTTCTTAAAATTGTGTCCGGAGCTTTAAAACCGAGCAGCGGCGAAGTGCAGTGCGACCGCCGGAAAGTGCAGCTGCTGACACTTGGAACCGGCTTTGATGTGGAACTGACCGCCAAGGAAAATGTGTACTTAAATGGTGCTATCATCGGTTATTCCAAAGAATTTATCGATTCCAAATATGACGAGATCGTCAGGTTCGCAGAACTCGAAGGCTTTATGGAAGAGAAAGTAAAAAACTTTTCCTCCGGTATGGTCAGCCGTCTCGGTTTTGCAATCGCAACGATCGGCGAAACCGCAGAGATCCTCATTTTAGATGAGGTGCTTTCGGTCGGGGATGAATTTTTCCAAAAAAAGAGTTTGGAGAGAGTGAAACAAATGATACATGGTGGAAGTACTGTTTTATTAGTTTCACATAGTATGCCTACAATTAGAGAGAATTGCACAAAAGTTGTTTGGATAGAAAAGGGAAAATTAAAAATGATTGGTGAGCCTAAAGTGATTTGCGAGGCTTATAGAAAGATGAGTGAAAGAGGTATAAATTAATGATTAAATTGCAGAATATTATATTTCCATCAACAAAAAATTGTACAGAAGAAAGTTTATATTTTAGAAGAATTGGGGCAGTAGAATATTCATTGGCAGATTCTTATATAAGATTGAAAAAAAATGCAATTATAAATTTAGACACATATTTCAATGGCTTTTCTGTTGGAAAGTGGCTTAAGTATACAAAAATAAATAATGTAAAAGTGCATCTTGAAATCCAAGGAAAAGCAAGAATAACATTATTATATAAAGAAAGAACAGCTTCAGGTGTGATGGAGAAGTGTATATGTGAAACTTATTTTGATTCAGAAGAACAAGGAGATTATTTTGAGGAAGAATATAAAACAGTACTTGAAAAAGGTATGTATTGTGTGAGCATTTTATCACAATCAAAGAACACTAGATTTTATGGTGGATATTATTATACGACAGAATGTGAAGCAAAGGATATTGGACTTGCAATTAATATATGTACATTTAAAAGAGAAAAATATGTATATAAGAATGTAAAAATGCTTGAAGATGATTTTTTATTAAATCAAAAGTCTGAATTGAGAGAAAGATTGTATGTTAATATTTCTGATAATGCAAAAACACTCGACAAAAAGCAGTTTACGAGTAATCACATCAACGTGTTTGAAAACAAGAACCTAGGTGGTGCTGGTGGTTTTACAAGATGTCTGATAGAAAGCAAAAAATTACAAGAAAGTTGTAAATTGGCGCATGTTTTATTGATGGATGATGATGTCATAATGCAACCAGAATCTATATATAGAACATATAGAGTGTTATCTTTGTTAAAAGATGAATATAAAGATGCATTTATAGGTGGGGCTATGCTTAGAACTGATCTTCAATGGTTTCAGACAGAAGCAGGAGGAACATGGAATGCAGGGCAGTTAGTGAGCCATAAGCAGGGACTGGATTTAAGAAATCTGGATGCTTGTCTTTATAATGAAGTTGAAGAAAAATGTGATTTTAATGCATGGTGGTATTGCACCATGCCAATTGATATAGTGACAGATGTGAACCTTCCACTGCCGATTTTTATCAGGGGTGATGATGTAGAGTTCGGTTTAAGAAATATGAAACATCTAATTTTGATGAATGGAATTTGTGTATGGCATGAGCCATTTGAAAATAAATATAGTTCATCTATGTATTACTATATATTCAGAAACCGTTTGATTGATAATGCTGTACGTGGAATAGAGTATTCTAAAGAACGGTTTATGGCGGATTTTAAGGAACAGTATTTTAGAGAAATATTTACATTAAGATATAAAAATGCACAGCTTCTTCTAAATGGTGCGCAGGATTTTCTTAAAGGACCAGAATGGTTAATGAAGCAGGATGGAGAAGAACTTAATATGTCTATTATGAAGGCAGGATATAAGCTTGTTGATTTAAATGAACTTACAATTCCATTTGAGTATCCACGATATGAGCAGATGCTACATTTTGTTGAAACTCCTCAGTCACAGCGAAAACGAAAATTGACATTAAATGGTCTTTGGGGAAAACATGATAAAGCAGTGTGTGTTCCAGTGCAGAATCCACATATTGCGTATTTCTATAAAGCATATGGTGCAGTTAATTATGATGCTGTAAGTGGAAAAGGATTTGAAACTTATTTTAATAAGAAAGAAGAAATTACATTATTAAAAGCTTACTTTAAGTTAAAGAAGGAAGTTGATAAAAATTATGATTCTGTAAAAGAAATGTTCTTCCATGAAAAAGAAACTTTAAATGGAATAGAGTTTTGGAAGAGATATCTTTCATTGGAGTAGGAGAAAAATGCAATGTTGTATTTGGATGCGTTAAAGTTTGAACCAGTTGCCAACATTATAAATAAATATATTAAAAATCGTAAGTTAGTGTTATTGGGTGATAGTTTGAATTTAAGAAATTTATTATTTGAAAAATATCAAATCTCACCAGAATATATAGCTACTTCAGTAAAAAGTAAGTTAGATAAAGGCAAGGAATACCGTATGTTATCTGACTTCGTAGGTAAATCGGATGAATTTTACATATGTATTCCGTATCTTCAGTATAGCGAAGAAATGAAAGCAAAACTTGAGAGTTATGGTTATAAAGAATTTAAAGATTTTGCATTTGCATATCATCAAAGAAAAGTTTTACCTGCATATACAAAAGATTATGTGGATGAATATGGTAACAAGGTTATTTCAGCAGGTCAATTTAAAGTGATTTTGTCTGCCATGGCAGGAAATTCAATTATAAATGTAGACGAGAGTGTAATTTCAAAGGGAAATTCCAGTATAGTAATTGGAGGTTGCAACAGTGAAATCTTAATTGAGGAACAGTGCGTTTTTGAACCCAATGTACATTTTGAAGTTTTTCCTTATTCAAAGATAATAATACATGCAAGATCAACCTTTGGACATGATTTTACTGCAAGAGCAACGGCAGGCTGTTTAATAGAAATTGGAAAAGATTGTATGTTTAGTGATGTTATAGAAGTTTATGCAGGTGATGGTCATAGTATTTTTGATATGAAATCACATACAAGGTTGAATGAGTGCTATCCACATAATAAAAAAAATGAAATCATATTGGCAGAGCATGTATGGGTGGGATTAAGAAGTATAATTTTAGCGTGCACAATAGGTAAACATTCTATAATAGGTGCTGGCGCAGTAGTAAAAGGTAATTTTCCAAAACATTGTGTAGCGGTTGGAAATCCTGCTGTAGTAAAAAAATAGGTATAACATGGAGTCGAAGTAATTATGCGCAAAATATAATTGAATGCGGTGATGAGTTTAAGAATTATTGATTTTAATGGAGAATGTAAATGAATATAAAGAAGGTATCAATAGATAATTGTACAGGATGTTGTTTGTGTCAGAATGTATGTCCAACAAATGCTATTTCAATGAGAGAGAATCAGGAAGGGTTTATTTACCCATTTGTTGAGTCTTCAAAATGTGTAGAATGTGGCAAGTGTTTACGGTACTGTCCAGTTGAAAATCCGGAATATAACAATGATGAAAATCCAGTTTGTCACGCAATAAATGCTACCAATGAAATTAGAAAAAATGCCGCTTCAGGTGGAGTTTTTTCTGCATTTGCTGAATTGTTACTTAACAATGGTGGAGTTATTTATGGGGCAGCATATAATGATGATTTTTCGGTGGAATTTAAGAAAGCGGAAAATCTTCAGGAGTTGGCGAAACTAAAGGGGAGTAAATACATTCAGAGTAAAGCGGATAATGTATATAGTAATGTAAAAAATAGTTTGTCAGCGGGAAAAAGAGTATTATTTGGCGGCTGTCCATGTCAGGTAGCTGCGTTATATAAGTATTTGGATAATAGTGATATTACTAATTTGTATACAATGGATATTGTATGTCATGGAGTACCATCACCTAAAGTATTACAAAAATATTTAAAAGAAAATTTTGCGGGGAAAAAAATAAGAAAATTAGATTTTAGAGATAAGTCGGTGTATGGTTGGAGTTCAGGAATAAATGTTTATTTTGAAGATGGAACCGTTTATAGACGATTGCATACAGAGGATTCTTTTTATAAGGCATTTTTGCCATGCATTTGTTTAAGAAAATCTTGTGCAAATTGTAAGTTCTCACGTTTGCCTAGACAGGCTGATTTGACAATAGGAGATTTTTGGGGTATTGAGCATTTTGATAAATCATTAAATGATCATAAGGGAACGTCAGTTGTTCTTGTAAATAATAAAAAGGGAAGAGAAATCATTGAAAAGTGTGTTCAATTTTGGGATAAAGATATAATTACCCCAATTGAAGAAGCAACAAGAATCAACAAAACAATTATGCAGCCATTTCATGCACATCCAGCAAGAAGAAGATTTTTTGAAAATTTGGATCGATATTCTCTGGATATATTAGTCGAAAAATGTCAAACTCATCATTATGACATTGGAATTGTAGGATTATGGTATGGACTTAATTATGGATCAATTCTGACTTATTATGCATTGTACAAAGTGGTCAATCAAATGGGATTTGATGCATTAATGATTAATAAACCGAATGAGTTGTGGAATGAAAGGTATATAGATAGAAACAGTATTGCAAATAGATTTATATATGAAAATTGTTATGTCAGTAATGTGAGAAGAAACAAAAGAGATTGGGAAGATTTAAATAATCACTGTGATACTTTCATAGTAGGTTCGGATGTGGTTTGGAACTACAAAATATGTGGTTTACAAAGCCATCAATTCTTTTTTTTAGATTTTGTGGATGACAGTAAGAAAAAAATAGCGATGGCATCTTCTTTTGGTTCAGGATACGATGCGCCAGAGGATGAGAGAATTCTTGATAAGTATTACATCAATAAGTTTGATTATATTGGTGTGCGTGAAGAAGATGGAGTTAGGTTATGTAAAGAGTATTTTGGTGTTAATGCAGATCAGGTTATTGATCCGGTTTTCATATGTGATAAAACTGTGTATTATGAATTGGCTGATAAATTGAATTATAGAACGGATTATTCTTTTATTTCAGCATATATTTTGGGGCCAGATATCATAAAGTATAATATATTAAAGAAAATTAGTGAAATTCAAAATTGTGAAATGAAGATAATTGAAAATCCAAATATACCAGGTGTGTTTAAACAAAAATTAGGAGTAGAAGCATTGCATACACCATCTGTTGAAGAATGGTTATATTATATTAAAAACTGCGAATTTTTTGTTGGAGACTCGTTTCATGGATTATGCTTTGCATTAATTTTTAATAAGCCATTTTTAATAACTGTTAATTCAAATGTAAGTGGACTACAAAGATTCAGTACATTACTAAAAATGATTGGATTAGAAAATAGGTTATTTTTTACAGATAAAGATGATATACAGAAGATAGAGGAAATTATAAGTCAACCGATAGACTATTCTATAGTAAATAGAATAATTGATAATCATACAAAAGATTCATATGAATGGTTACTGAATGCTATTAAAAGTGAAAAACGGTATAATACAACAGCATATGATGTCTTAATAAAAAAATTAGAAAAAAAAATAAATAAAATAGAAGATTATTTAAAACTGGTTTAGAAAAGTATTTTGGATGATGAATTAGAAATAATAAAGTATTATTAATTTTACTTGTAATAAGTGGAGTATATGGAATTATGCGAAAAAAATTATATATAATGGATTGCTTATTTTCTATCGCATCGTGTGTAATTCTTATTATAGTGCAGGAATTATGTCCTCAAAAGAGTTATTCATTGAGAAGTTATTTAATTATTGCAATAGTTTTAGTGATTGCAGGAATTTCATTTGTAATATTGAAATTAAATATTGAAAACGAGAAGAAGATAAAAATTCAGGAAAGAAATGAGCGTGCCCAGAAAATTCTTTCTAATATTACAGAATTGGTAAAATGTAAGTCAAAATTTTATCGTCAAAATACATATAAAATTAATTTTGTGAGAAAAGAAATGCCTTATTATTATAATATTCATGCCTATTTATATGAGGTATGTCAAAATCTGCGAAGTACAATTGCGGATATTATTAATCAGGATATTTCTTATGTTGATGTTTCTTTAGTATACAAATATTGTGACGAGAAAATGTGGAAGTGGATAGCAGGAAAATCTGGAACAAGTGCAGCAACAGATTTGAATGAGTTTATAAAAAATAAAGATACATTATTCAGTTATGTATTGGAAAATGAAGATGAAATGCCTACATTTTGTAACGATAAGAAAGAAAATAAGCATTATAAAAAAGGGAGAAGAGACCGGTTATTCGATGGGCAAGGTTCCTATTATGCAATGCCAATAACATTTTCTAATAATAAAAAAGGGCTAGTTGAAGCTATTTTGATTATTTCTACATATGGAGTCAATTTCATTCCTGTCAAATCAAATGAAAAAGAACGTAAAGAATTTAATATCATATTATCACATGAGGTTGTTCCATATTATGTTGAGGTGATTCAGGCTGAACTGGGAGCATTATATATAAGACATAAGTTAAAAGAAAAATTGAAAGATAAAGAAAAACAGGACAAGTTTATAAAAAATATTATTGATTAGATTATTTTGGTATAAAAATATTTAGCAGAATATAAGAAAATCCCACCACTTTCAAGGTGGTGGGATTCTAACCCACAATATTATTCAGCAGACTGAATTTCAGCAAGCTGCTTCTTAAGATTTTTGATAATTTTATCTTTATCAGCTAATTCAGCTTCCTGCTCAGCTAATTTTTTTTCCTGTTCTGCCAGAGTACGCTCAAGGCATATATAGTTTTCACGGGCACGGCATTTTTCTCTTGTAATTTCGTCCGCATTTGATTCGTAAAGAGCTTGTGAAGCGGAAGCAATAAATTCATTGTTTTATAAATTTCAAAGGAGAGCAGATACATATGAAATACGATTATTTAATAGTAGGTGCAGGACTTTATGGAGCAGTTTTTGCACATGAAGCAAAGAAGGCAGGAAAGTCAGTTTTGGTAATTGATAAGAGAACGAATATTGCAGGAAATGTTTATACGGAGGCAGTGGAAGGTATTCAGGTACATAAGTATGGAGCCCATATTTTTCATACAAATAATAGAAAAGTATGGGAGTATGTAAATCAGTTTGCAGAATTTAATCGTTTTACAAATTCTCCGGTTGCAAATTATAACGGTGAATTATATTCACTTCCTTTTAATATGTATACTTTTAATAAAATGTGGGGTGTTATAACTCCGGAAGAGGCAGCAGCAAAGATTGAAGAGCAGAAAAAAGAAGCAGGAATTGTAGAACCAAAAAATCTGGAAGAACAGGCAATATCACTTGTTGGTCGTGATATTTATGAAAAACTGATCAAGGGTTACACAGAAAAACAGTGGGGACGTCCATGCAATGAACTTCCGGCTTTTATTATCAAGAGATTGCCAGTACGTTTGACATTTGATAATAATTATTTTAATGCACTATTTCAGGGAATCCCAATTGGCGGATATACGAAGATGGTTGCAAATATGCTGGAAGGCATTGAAGTTCAGCTAAATGCCGATTATCTGAAAAATAAGGAATCCTATGATACAATAGCGGATAAAATTATTTATACAGGAGCCATTGATGCATTTTATGATTATAAGCTTGGAACGTTAGAGTATCGTTCTGTTCGATTCGAAACAGAATTGTTAGATGTTCCAAATTTTCAGGGTAACGCTGCGGTAAATTATACAGATGAAAAGACACCGTGGACAAGAATTATTGAACACAAATGGTTTGAGTTTGGTAAGGATGCAGATGGACAGGATTTGCCAAAGACAGTAATTTCCAAAGAATTTTCTTCTGAATGGAAACCGGGTGATGAACCATATTATCCGGTAAATGACGAGAAAAACGGAAAGCTTTATGAAAAATATAAATGTCTGGCTGAAACGGAAAATAAAGTTATTTTTGGTGGACGTCTGGGTGAGTACAAGTATTATGACATGGATCAGGTGATTGCAGCAGCGTTAAATATGGCTGAGAAAGAATTGTAATTATGATCGTTCAGAATGTGATCTATCCGGGAATTTCTGAAGAAGAAAAAGAATTATTTTTCCGGGGAAATGCATTGACAGATAAAAATGGTATCTTACATTTGCAGGCAGGAGAAAGAATTGTTTTTGACACTTATATGAATGTGTTTGACGCCGGAATCTGGAGAGAATATACAGGCATTACAAATTGGAAAATCGTTTTCGAGGCATGTGGAAATGGAAGAATTTCTTTGTATCGTTTTTATGAGGGGATGCGAACATTGGTTTCGTTCAAAGAAATCTGTGATCGTGAGGATGTAAGTGATTACATTTTTTTTGAAGAAAAAGGAAATGCATTGTACTATTTACAGATAGAGGCAAAAGATGATTTTAGGTTAAAAAGAGCCATTTTTTCTACAGAAGCTTTATCGAAAAGAGAAGTATGCATTGGCACTGTGATATGTACTTATTACAGGGAAAAACAGCTTCTTCAAAATTTAGAGAAAGTGAAAGCGTCTCTCTTTTTCAAAGAAGGAACAGAGTATTTTGGCAAGTTAAATTTGTGCGTGATTGACAATGCATCTTCTTTGCCGGAACAAAACGAGAAATCGCTGTTAATCTGTCATAATTCAAACACGGGTGGTTCAGGTGGCTTTTCGAAGGGAATGGAATATATAAGGCAGCATAAGGAGTATGGTATTACCAATGTTTTACTGATGGATGATGATGTGGATTTTTATATGGAATCGTTTTATAGGATGTATGCATTATTAGCTTTGAGAAAAAATGAGATGCAGAAAAGGGTAATAGCAGGACGAATGTTTCGTGCAGACAAGAAATACATTCAATACACGAAAACGGAAATCTGGAATCGGAGCGAAATATTGCATACAGGATGGATGCAGGACATGCGTAAGGTGGAATGTCTGCCTTGGATGAATTTGCAGGAAGGAGAGTATTCGGGATGGTGGTTTGCATGTTTTCCTATGGAATTTGTGCAAAAGGAAAAGCCGTTGCCGTTTTTCCTTCATTGCGATGATGTGGAATATGGTCTTCGGCTAGGAACGGTTCCTATGGCATTGAATGGCATTCAGGTGTGGCATGAAACTTATGAGTATCGCCAGAGTCCGGTAATTACATATTATGATGTTCGTAATAGCCTTATAACGAACGCAATATGTGGCTGCTCGATTGGAAGAAGAGATTTATGGGCGCTATGGACACAGAAATTAACAGATTATTTGAAACAGGGCAATCTGGAATATTATTATGCTACGATTTTGGGATTGTATGATTTTGTAATGGGTACACGGCGTTTTTATAGAGAAGATATAGAAAAACATCATAATCGATTAAAAACTCGAATCAGCAGAACCAATCGACAGAAAGCGTGGTGGTATCTTAAGATTATTTATGTACGTTTGATGGTTTGTTATAAGAAAATTCAAAGTGCATATAGAAGAGAGAATAAATAGTTATCAGCCCTGCAAGCATTAGCTTAGCAGGGCTGATCTGTCATTTTACCAATATTTTTCCATATAATTCCGTGCATCTTCCTCGGATAAAGAAAAATCGGTTATGATATTTTTGAGAGTTTCCTCTTTTGAAAAAGAACATTTTTTGTAGGTTTTAAGGGTACCTATAATTTCACCCTGTGTGATTCCGTGGGATTCTAACCCATAATATTATTCAGCAGACTGAATTTCAGCAAGCTGCTTTTTTAATTTTTCAATAATCTTATCTTTATCAGCAAGTGCAGCTTTTTGTTCAGCCAATGCGGCAGTTTTGTTAGTTAATTCAGCTTCTTGCTCAGCTAATCTTTTTTCCTGTTCTGCCAGAGTACGTTCAAGACATATATAGTTTTCACGGGCACGACATTTTTCTCTTGTAATCTCATCCGCATTTGATTCATAAAGGGATTGTGAAGCGGAAGCAATAAATTCATTGTTTTTGGCAAGCATTTTGATTTCCTCCCATGTAGTTGCGGTAAAGAGACGTGCCCAGTAATCAATTCGGTTGGCACGGTCTTCATCGGTTGCAGAATCTATCTGCCTTAAGTTTACCACACGGAGAATAAATTTGTCACTATAAGGGATGTAAGTTTTTTCATTTAATAACCTGTAACTTGAGTAAAATTCGGGATGCTCGCTGGAAACAGGATCAAAATTCAAAAATCCAATGTGGATGGCAGGTTTGATATCACCATAGAGATGTCCATGTGATAATTGGTCAAAAACCCGGCAGAGATAGCTTAAAGAGCGTTCTTTCCAATTGAGCTGGTATGCCATTTGCATTTCGAGATTTATGACCGCAGAATTATTCAGGAGAACTTTTATGTCTAAGATAAATTCTTTGTCGTCGACAGCTTCATTGAGTAAAATAGGATTCTGGATTTCAACTGAAACAACTTCTTCAGGTTTAAGAGAAAGAAGAGAACAGATAAGCCCTTTCAGTACATAATTATTTTTTTCAAGGATGATTCGGAACATGTAATCGTTTGTCATTCCATAGGGAATCAGACCGGTTGCATTTAAATAAGATAAAGATGTAGTTGGTTTTATTGTGTTCATTGAATACCTCACTAATGATGGAAACGTGCAGAGGGGAAATACACGAAATAAATGATAAGTTACAAGGTTGAAAAAACGATATGCAGATAGAAAAAATAATAATATATCACACAGCTAGTATAATGTAGCAGGAATAAATATGCAAGAGATTTTTAGCCCTGCAAGCATTAGCTTAGCAGGGCTGATCTGTCATTTTACCAATATTTTTCCATATAATTCCGTGCATCTTCCTCGGATAAAGAAAAATCGGTTATAATATTTTTGAGAGTTTCCTCTTTTGAAACAGAGAATTTTTTGTAGGTTTTAAGGGTACCTATAATTTCACCCTGTGTGATTCCAGTTTGAATGACTTGTTGAATTCCAGTTGCTATGCCTTTCTGAATGCATTCTTCCTGCCACTGGCTTTTACATAATATCGAATGGTGTTTAAGGCGTTTTAAGACTATAATAGATAAATAGTATTTTATACGTTAGAGATGATTTTATAAAATGAGGTAGGTGGAAGAATTGGATAAAATTGAAAAAATACGAGAAACATTAAGTATAGAAATTGATAAAAAATTTAATGCGAAGCAATATAGATTGATGGATAAAGATGAATTGGCAGACATTGAACTGAGGGTATCTGGTGGGAAAATAGGACTTTCTATTTCTAAATGGGATGAAGAAGTATGTAGGATAGAATACTTTTTTTATTGGTCAAAAGATGATAATGAGTCTATTTTAACGGATATGTATAAATTGTGTATTATATTGAAGCAGTTATATGTAATTACAGGTAATTTGGTGCATATAAGTTTTCATGAAAGTGCAGATGAAAAAGATGTAAGAATTGAATTATATCATGATGTACGCAAATTTGAAGTGCAGTCTATTATGTACATATTGGAGGCATATAACAGAGTTGATTTACGGGAGGTGAATATTGACAAAAATTTTATTGAAGAAAATTATTTAGAGTTATTTGATTTATTTCAGAGAAAAAGTATGGAAATTAAAATGTATTTTAAACAGATAATTGAATCTGAAATATATGATAAGATTAGTAGTTTTAGATATAGAGAGGTTATTTCTGAAATATTCTCAGAAGAAGATTTTGTATATGCCATTTATAATCAGAAGATCCATGTTGGTTTTTCACAAGAAGGAATAGAAAGGTATATAAATAAGTATCACCTGAACTTAAAAGATATGCCAGATTATTATAAGGGAATAAAATACAATATTATGACAGAAGACGGTAACATATGTATATGGGAAAAAGACTTATGGTCAGAGGTTTCTAATTGGCTAAAAATCCTTGAATTGACATATAAAGATATACCTATATACAGGGGATATGATAAGGGACGAATTGTTATAAGAGTAATAGAATTTTGGATATGTATAGCGATGGAAACAGATAATTTAGAGCAAAAGATATTATATGAGAAAACAAAGATAAATGAGTTGAAAGCATCTTTTCATAAACACACAAAGGAAAATTATCTCATAATGGATTATGATTTGTATCAGTTATCACCAGATGAATTTGAAAATATGTGTTATGATCTGCTATGTGAAGAGGGATATGAGAATGTTCACAGAAGAGGTAAGTCCAATACTCGAGATGGTGGAGTAGATATTGAGGCAGATGAATTTGTAAGAGCTATTCATACATATGAAAAGAGAAAATGGATATTTCAATGTAAACGGGAAAAAAATTTAGATAGGAAAGAGTTGCGTGATATTGAAATTTTATTAAAAGAGTTTCAGGCAGACAGGTATGGATTGTTTTATGCAGGAATTATTAATCCGAGTGTATGGGACAGGTGTAGAATATTTAGTAAGAACAGTGTGTGGCTGTTTGATCAGGATTGGATAAAACAAAAATTAAAGGAATATCCAAAGGTTGCTGATAAGTATTTTCCAATATAAATCTATATTACAGTTTTTTCGTTAAAACAAGGGCTGTGAAATGATTTTTACAATTCGAAAGAGAGGACAAGCAGATGAAAACCCAAAATGAATATTATTCATATATTAATAATAGTATTGCAATCAAACAAATATGCGATAAATGCGGAATTCAGACAAATCAGGTAGGAAATGATTATACATGTTCATGTATTTACCATAATGATCCCCATCCGTCAATGCACATTTATACGCAGTCAAATAGTTTTTATTGTTTTGAATGTAATAAAGGGGGAAATCTGTTTAATTTTATAGAAGATAAATTAAATTGTAATTTCAATGAGAGCATTCAGTGGTTAGAGAAAGAATATCCGGATTTATTGAAAGAAAAACCTGTTTGGAATCTACGGACAGAAAGCAATTATCAGAGATCAGGTTATCAGATTGCTTATGAAGTATATCAAAAAATGACGCCTGATGAAGAAGAAAAATTTCATGAATTTGTGATAAAAAGAGGATATACAGAAGATTTTTTGACAGAAAGAGACATTTTCTATGCAAAAGGGAAAAAATTACATAGTGCTTATGTTGCTTCAGCGGATGATCACATTGAGGAACTGGAAAATTTAAAAGAATGTGGAATGTTAAAAGCATTGCCTTGGAAAAGAACATGGAAAGAGCAGCATTATGAAGATTTTTCCCCAAAAGATCGTGTGATCTTTACGCTTAGAAATACGAATGGACGGATTTGCGGATTTGCGGCAAGAAGTGTCAGGGAGAGCGATAAACCAAAATATTTATTTTCGCGTAATTTAAAAAAATCAGAATTATTATATCGGTTTGATCATGTAAAAAAGAATTTAAAAGATGATGTCCAAAATCAACAGATTTATATAACGGAAGGATTTTTTGATGCACTTCGATTGGAATCCGAAAATTTACTGGCAGTAGCGGTTCTTGGCAGCTCATTGGCAAACAATCAGATAAAGATATTAGAAGATGAAATCGGAGAAAAAAATGTTTCATTGCGTCTGTTTTTAGATGCAGATGAAGCTGGACAGAAAGGGACGGTCAACAGTCTTTCTAAAATTTGGAAAAGTAAGGTACTCAAAAGATGTTATGTAGATGTTGTGATCGTAGAGAGTAATGCCAAAGATCCAGATGAAGCTTGTAGGGAAAAAAAGGAAAATAATAGTATCTGTTCAGGATTTGAATTCCTGATGAGATATTATATGAAAGAACAGGGACAGCCGCTCTCACAGATTGATGTAAAAGAACGTTTTGAAGCGATGAGTGTAGAAGAGAGGATTTCTTTTTTACATAAACTGGAAGGGATTCTTCCAAAACAGGAGTGGAAAGGATTATTTGATTTTTATGATGGAATTATAGGAGAGCAAGGCGGCTTATCAGAAGAAAATGTAAAAGATAAGTCATATTGGTTGATCAGACAGTTTATTTTAGGAAAATCTGTAAATAATTTTGCAGAAAAAAATACAAAGTCTGGCTTATTTTCAAAGTCTGAAAAAAATTATTATTATCAAATGCAGACAGCTCTTCAGATTGCACGCACAAGTTATGAGCGTGAGGAGGTATGTCTTGAAGAGGGGTCATGGGATCGGATCGCATTTGGTGCAGATGCATTTTTTGACTATTTATATCATGGATTAGAAAATGATGAAAAAATCTCAATACCATTATTTTCAATGATGATTCCTAAAAAGTATGATGTTCAGAGAAAAAAGCAATTATATTGTCATGAAGAATTACTGTTACAACAATATGTATTAAATGAATTACTTGCCAGCAGTCCAGAGATGAATTATGAAAGAAATATACCAGCGGTGCGTTATCGAAGAGGTGCAGGGACTTATTTGACAGGTTATGAATATCAGGATATTTCAGAAGAAACGCTTAGTTATGCCTATCAGATAGATATGGATGTAATTAACGGAACAACAGAAATAAAAAATGGAATGTTTCGTCCGTTTTATGACTGCTGGAAGGAATATGTTGGTTATATACAAGATGGAATTGAAAAAATGGAAAGCGAAACCATCTATCGGGTAAAATTAGATATACAGGGATTTTACGACAATTTAAGTAAGTTTGTAGTGAGAAATGCATTATATAAGTCAGTACAAGAGGCCTTGCGCTATGATAAAGAACGTTTTGCGGTTTTTGGAAACGATGATGAAAATGATAACCGGGCTAAAAGAGTTGTATCCTGGATATTGGATGAATTGTTTAAAGTGGAATATTATGATGCCTGTACGGGAGAATTAAAAGAGAAGACAGATAGCAATCAGGGAATCCCACAAGGGCCAAATTTGTCCGCTTATGCTGCAAATGTGGCACTTTTTTTAGTGGATCAGAAAGTGGCTAAATTGTTGCAGGAGGCAAATGCTGGCTGTCAGGAAGGAAAGATACGTGCCCGTTATGCCCGTTATGTAGATGATATGATTATCATAGCATCTTCACCAGAAATTCTTATGAAAATAAAAAGTGAGATTGCGTCACAGTTATATGACCTTGGACTGAATTTGAGCCCGAAAACAGAGGCAGAAGACGGAATATCAAAGGAGGAAGCTGGAGACTGGATTATAAGTGAAAGAGGAGGATTTGGAGTTTCGGCTGGTTTTGATCTGGCGGATGATGCATATGATACCCTGCTGGAAGAGTATGAAGATTATGAAGTGACAGATAGAAGGGCAGCATTGCGTCTGTTACAAAGCAACATGTATACGCTTTTGTATGAAGATGATATAGAGGAAGAGGAATTATGTCCACAGTTTTTTAATGTTTTCTTTCAAACAGAAGATATTCGTTACCGTGATATTGCTCGTTTTTCAGAGATGTTATTATTTTATGCTGCGAAATCGGATGATCTGCTTAAGGAATATAGAAGCTATTGGGACGAAGGAGTGAAGCATAGTCTGGAAGATTCCCTGTTTTTAGAGGATGGATTGGACATGCTGGTATTACTTTCCGGATGTATAAAAATTTTGCAGAGACAAAAGAATTCAAAGAATCTGGAAAGCCGGGCAAAGTGGGGATTCGTTGAAGAAGCAATCAAAAAAAATACCGAAAAAATTTGCAAAAATATAGAGACTGCAATTTCTAATGATAATATTTTGGGAATAAATAAATGGGCACTGTCCCTTAAAATGATTGAACTTTGCGGTTTGGCACAAAAATGGAAATACGATTTGAGGAATATTGGCATTAAGAATGAGTATACATGGCGTTGGATTTGGGATGCCTCTAAAAGTCCAGATGATATAAACAAATTTCAAATCAACAGTAATGTAAATATAAATTTGTTACAAAATTTCTCATGGTTCATAGAAAAATTTATGAGAATGCAAAGAATAGAGGATTTTAAAGAGGTCAAAAGTCAGGTTCAAAATTATATCCCGGAGTATGGAACAAAGGCAGAGAATATTTTGCTCGATTGTATTCGAATATGGATTTTTGAAGAGTCAGATATTTCATATATTAAGGATATTGATGATAGTAAATGTACAATGGCATTACGAGTATTATTGAGTACAGTGCCGGAGAGTTTGAAGGCAGAAGTAGTAAACGAGATACCTTTATTAAAAAAGTATTTGTTTAAAAAATCCGCAGATCAAAACGAATTTTTACCGGTTTATCCGGGAATTGCTTATCCGGGTATTATGGCTTTAGAAAAAAAATCGGATAAAAATAATCAATGTGAAATTTTAAAGGTACATAGAGTTGATTTTATAAGAGAAGATACTATTCTGAATGAAGCAGAATGGAACGAAATTTCTACGTCTGATAAGCATACAAAACGAAGTGTTTATGAAAGAAACTTAGAAGGCGATAAATACAATGATTTAAAACATTATGTTCAAGGAAAAAATCTGGAAATTTTGCATAGCGCTGTTGAATGTATGAAGATCATTTGTGATGTATATGAACCGTTGAAAGATATAATTGATGAAACAAATCAACGCATAAAGCAAAAGTATAGTGATAAAAATTTAATTCTTTCAGATAAAAATGTTTTCATAAAAAAAGAAGGTGGAAATGTATTACTGGACATACAGACAGCCTATTTGATTTCGGACTCCAGCATGACAAATGCTGTTGCAGTAAGTGGAGGAAATGATACAGGAAGATATGCATTAAGAAAGGTATATGAAGACGGGCAGGCATATTGGATTAGTGGATATTTACTGAAAGATGCATGCAATCTGGACGCAGTGCTTTTACGTGACAGCATTGATGGAAATACAAAAAAAGATGCAGAAATGCTGAATTTTTCCATGCGTAGATTGTATGGTAGTTCTTTCGAAAATTACAGGGCAGCAGTCGGAAAAAAGCGGTCATACCAAGTGTCAGTACAACGGACAATCGAATTGATGAAGGAATATACGGGTTCTAATATGAAGGAGTCTGATAAGGCACTTTATTTAGAAAACGCAAGAATCACCAATTCTTTTATCAAAAGAAAAATGGAATGCAGTGTTATGGAACATTTTGAGATGAATCTGGGATATGCTATTTGGACCAAAAACTATCTGAGATTTGGATTCAAACATCTTATTTCACATATGAAAGATACTGATATTGTTTCACCAGAGTGTCCTGTTAAAAGACGTGTTCCAAGATGCTATTATATGCTTGCAGACAGTCTTATGGGTATTGTGCAGAAAAATCCAAAATTTTCAGGGTTGAGGGTTTTGGCTGCCGGATTATACGCGGATGGAGTTTTAATGCACCTTCGTATGCAGGTTTTGGAAGGCATTTTTTCTCTTGACAGAGAGCAGAAAAAGAAATTTTTGGAGTTAGCAGATGAACTCCCATTAGCAGAAGTAGGTCTGGATGATAAAGATGTACTTATTACGGAGGGAGATATTGTATCTGTATACAAAGATTTTCTGGACGAGAGCAGATATAATACGAAACTAAAAAATATAACGCATCTTGGATGGCTTGTATTACTCGCTAAAGTGTATGAGGCAGATAAAAGTACAGGATTTATTGTGTTTGATTCTCAACATGAAATAAATCGGGAAAAAATAAAAAGTGATTTAAAAGAGATTATAAGGATCATTAAATCAGAGCAAAAAAAAGATCAGAGTGGACAAGAAGAGTTTCCGTTTGATGGTATGACCAAATTCTTTTTTGTATGGCAAAAGAAAAATGTTGATCAAATTTTTAATAAATTGGTTGGATTGGACTTGGCGTATGGCACAGAGATAAAGGAAATGGAATCCGATGAATTCAGAATGAGTTTAGAAGCTAAAAGAGTCAAAATCAGAACAGAATGGGAAGATTATGACAGACCACCTTATTTTGTTACCTATGGAAAACTCAATAGAAATGTAAGCACTATAGAACATAGTATGAAAGATAGTAAATTTTCTATTTTTACTCAAACGGTAATTCGAAACAAAGTCGTTGGATTTTCTGCTGTTGAGCAGGAACTTGGGGAATTGTTACAACATTGGGAGACATCAAATGAATCTAAGGAGGAGCACACAGCAGTAGATGAAACTTTAAAAACAAAAGAGATAGAACTGATTCAAGTAAAAAAGGAAGAGACTGATACAAAGGAAGTGGTACAAGCATCGGATGCAAATGGAGGAGAAGACTCCGAACATAAAAAAACAGATGAAGATCAATCAGATGAAAGTTATATTCGGGGATTTCAAAAAGCGGCATGGGAAAAAAGAGGAGGAAATAAGCCGTTTCAGAATGCAGATCGAATTGCGGTGTTTCAGTTTCGGATTGATTCAAGCTACAAACATCCAAGTGCTGAGAAATGTTCCAGAAAAGAGTATGAAGAAAAGAAATCGGAGAATATGGGATATTATCTTAGCTGTGCGGAGTTTCGGAGAAGAAATTTGCTAAAAACAGTTATGAAAACATGTCATCTCTTTGATGTAGATATTCTTCTTTTGCCAGAGTATTCCGTACGCCCTGAAACGGTAATTTGGATGAGAAATCAAATTGAGGAAAAGGGGTATCATTTTTCTGTTTGGGCAGGAACATTCCGGATTCCGGCTGGATATAGAATGGAGGGAGATTTAGCTGAGTTAGATACGCCTTTCAACAAAAAAATGTACTGGCATTCAGCACCGTTGCCAATTATTACACCAAATGCGGAACATGTACCTGAAATAGTAATTGAAAAGTTTAAGAAGTATCCATCAGTGGCATTGGAGGAGGATATTAATCCTGTTCCTGCGTATGCAGCAAGCAGTAATAAGTTAAATCCTATTATGCAAATTTTTCAGAACTGTTTAAATGAAAAATTAAAAGAAAAAATAGATATATTTGGAGACGCAAGGGATGATGTAATAGAGTTAATCTGTGCAGAACTTTTTGCGGTATCTTCGATTAGTAATTTCCCAAGTTTTGTATCGGGGTCCTTAAATGCATATATGCGATATAGCAGCAATGACAAGAAAGAAAACAAAGAGATATATGACCTGTATGTACAAAAATACTTAGAGGATATCAGAAGTTTTGGAGAGGCAACTGCAATTTATCAACGTAGGAATGATAAAAAGATAGAAAAAAGAAAGCCACGAAGACCAATTCTTCTTGTGCCGGCATGTACTACAAGAGCTGTAGATTATTATGTATTTGGTCAGGGATTTTATTTGTCTGCTGGTCTGAAAACGGTATTTTGCAATTCAGTCGGAACTGGGGGACGCGGAGGAAGCTGTTTTATCGGACCGGATTCATGGGATGATTACAAGATAAATAAAAATGAATTTCTGATGCAAAATACAATTTATCACGGTCTTAAACCGGGGATTTATATGCAGACGGAGCCAGACAAATGTCGTGGAGCGTTAGGTTCCGAAGAGCAGGCTTTACTTATTTGTGATGTGCAGCCTCATCTGGATAAGGGAAATCCAAATGCAGAATCCATGATGAGTGCATTTTCATTAGTGGCACATATTCCTGTTTTTGAAGAAAAGAGGTATGTTGGGCAAAGTGATGGTAAAGATGGAAAAAGCACTATAAAATGTTATGGAAAATGTGAGAAGCAGCGATATTGTCATGATATGGTGGAGGAGAATTTAAAACAGTATTTAGGCGATATTGAAAATTATTGTAAGAAATATGAAGCTGAACAGGGATATCGTTTAAGTGCGCAGGATGAAAATGCAAAGAAGGATAAAATTATTGAAAAAATGAAGGCACTGGGGGAATATTATAAAAGTGACTGGTTTATCAAACGCGCGGAATATTATGCAAAATATCGATGGACGTATCCACAGGCTTGGCCACCACCAACTTTAACCGATTGGCTATTTATTGAAACGGATTATGATAAATTCAGAAAAAAAGAGATTGACGCTGATTTAGGAGAGTGCAGGATTCAAATTCCAGAGTATGAAGATTAAGGACTGAGGGCTGAATCTTGGATGAATAAACCAGTTCTGTTTGAGAGATTCAGACAGGGCTGGTTTATTTTTATGCAATGGCAAACGTTGTTCCAGTTTCCCACAAATTGACATCTCCCCATCTATGCGCTACAATGTTACTCAAAAGTCATGTTTAAAACGTATATAGAAAATACTATTTAAACGAACAATGGAGAAGACATTGAGAGCAAAGATATATCATTTTTTAGTGAACAGAAAACCGGGGATCAGGCAGCGTTACCACAGATTTCATGATGGAACGACAGGGATGAAGAAGGTGGTTTCATGGTTTTATCTGCTGGGGCTGAATTTCTGTTATTATGTACTGTTTTGCAGATTCCTTGGAGAACAGACAGAGTTTCCGGTTTACGAGGAAAAGAAACCGCCGTGCGCAGAGAGTGAGTCCGTGCTGGCAAACCGTGACCGTAAGAGTGTATCGGAAACGGTTTCTTTTTTGATGCAGTATGATGTGATATCTTTTGATATTTTTGATACGCTCATTTTCAGACCGTTTTCAGAGCCGACGGATTTATTTTTCTTTCTCGGGGAAAAAACAGGGATTCTGGATTTTAAGAGACTCCGTATGCAGGCAGAAGCAGATGCAAGAACACAAAAGTATAAAGAAGAGAAGCATTATGAAATCAAGCTTTCTGACATCTGGAGCAGATTAGAGAATGAAATCGGTGTCACAAAAGAGCAGGGAATGCAGATGGAGCAGGCATTGGAAATGGAGTTCTGCTATGCCAATCCATTTATGCAGCAGGTGTTTACACAGCTGATGGAACATGGAAAGCGGCTCGTGATCACTTCGGACATGTATTTATCAAAAGCATTTTTATCGGAGCTGCTGCAAAGAAACGGCTATGGAGGATATGAGGAACTCTATGTTTCCTGTGAATATGAAAAGAGTAAGGCAGAAGGATCGTTATATGAAGTTGTAAAAAGGGCATACCCGGACACGGATTCTATGATCCATGTGGGCGACAATCCGGTGAGCGATGTGAAAAATGCGAAGAAACACGGATTTGAGGTGTTTTATTATCCGAATGTGAACCGCAATGCACTTTTGTACCGGACATATGATATGTCGGCAGTTGTCGGCGGTGCGTATCGGGGAATGGTAAATAATAAGCTATACAATGGCACAGAGCAGCTGTCGATGGAGTATGAGTACGGCTATATTTATGGCGGATTGTTTGTGCTCGGGTACTGCAATTTTATTCATACATATGCCAGAGAGCATGGGATTGATAAATTGCTGTTTTTGTCCAGAGATGGGGATATTTTAAGACAGGCATATGCTGTGCTGTTCCCGGAGGAGAAAACAGAGTATGTTTACTGGTCGAGAGCTGCGGCAACAAAACTGATGGCGCGTTATAACCGTTATGATTTTTTCAGACGGTATCTGTATCATAAAGCGGATGGAACTTATACTTTAGAGCAGATTTTAAAATCCATGCGGCTGGAATTTCTGCTGGATCGTCTGTTACAGCAATTACCCAATGAAACATATCTGACAAGTGGGAACGTCAGACAGGTAAAACGTTTTCTGGAAGCAAACTGGCAGGATGTGACAGCCGTTTATGACAGGGAATCCAAAGCTGCGGAATTATACTATAAAAAAGTACTGGGCGACAGCCGGAATGCTCTTGCGGTGGATATCGGCTGGGCAGGGAGTGGGGCGATAGCGCTGGACTATCTGGTACAGAACGTGTGGAAGCTTCCGTGCAGCATTACCGGGGCGATCGCGGGCACTAATTCCGTTCATAATTTTGAAGTCGATGCGAGCGAAATTTTTTTGCAGAATGGAAAACTCGCAGCATATCTGTATGCGCAGTCGTTCAATCGAGACTTATGGAAAAAACATGATCCAAACACGGATGACAATATCTTTTTTGAACTGCTGCTCGCCTCGCCGACACCGCAGTTCCTTGGATTTGAACTGGATGAAGCGAGCGGGGAGGTTTCGTATTTATTCGGAAAGGTGGATGCAAATCCGGAGGGAATGAAAGAGATCCAGAGTGGTATTCTGGATTTTGTGCGTGATTACCAGAAACATTTTTCCGGGTATCCATATCTGTTCTGTGTGAGCGGAAGGGATGCCTATGCACCGATTCTGGCAGCCAGCGGAAACAAGAAAGCTTATTTGAAAGCACTGAAGAAGAAATTTGAATTTGAGGCAAATGTATTATGAAACGACAGATTAATTATATCCTGATGCAGACCGTTTTGTGGGGTGGCTGGATATGTGAATATATTTGGTTCCTGAAACATCAGTTTCAGATGCGGTTTGATCTCTGGGTATTTGTTGCGTACCTCTTTTTACTTTATCTGTGTGTGGTCCGGAAACTTGGAAATAATAATAACAGGCGCTATGAGATTTATGTGGAACTGTGGGGAAGGCTGACCGCTGTAAATGTAGTCTGGTATCTGTTTGTGGGAGCAAAAACAGTGCATTTTGCAGGCATTCTTTTGGTTCTGTGGAAGCTGATCCTGCTCAGTACAATCCAGTGTATTACATTTGCAGGTATTTTTCAGATTTATAAGAAAATCATGGAGCATTTTCAGATCACGACCGCATGTGTGATCACCAGAGCCGATACTTTAGAGGATGCAAAAGAGAAAATAAGGGTGCACGATTCTGTTTTTCTGGAAGATCTGCCGTCTGACGAGCGGAATGAACTGCTCAAGTTCTGTTACTATATGGACAGGCAGGTTTACTGCAACACAAAATTATCGGATATTATGATACGCGGTTCAGGATTGACACAGTATCACGATTCACCGGTCTTTTTCTGTAACCATTTTGGAATGGAAATTTCCAAGCGTGCGGTAAAAAGATGCTTTGACCTCGTCTTTTCGGTGTTGTTTCTGGTGAATCTTTCTCCATTGTTTTTGATTATTGCAATCTGCATTAAGTGCGAGGACGGCGGCAGTGTGATTTACCGGCAGGTCCGCTGTACCAGAGACATGAAAAAATTTGAAATTTACAAGTTCCGCAGCATGATCACGGATGCGGAGAAAAACAGGGGACCGCAGCTTGCCACAAAGCACGACAAACGGCTGACACGGGTAGGACGTTTCCTTCGGAATACGAAGTTAGATGAGCTGCCACAGCTTGTAAATATTTTAAAAGGTGATATGAGTTTTGTAGGTCCAAGACCGGAACGTCCGGAATTTATTGCAAAAGCAGTCGAGGATATTCCAGAGTTTGTACTTCGTACGAAGGTAAAAGCCGGACTGACCGGATATGCACAGGTGATGGGAAATTATAACACAAGTTTTCTGGACAAACTGAAATGGGATCTGATGTATATTGAAAACTATTCCCTGTTTCTGGATTTTAAAATTTTACTGATGACTGCAATTGCTATTTTTGCAAAAGACAATCACGAAGATTTTTCAAAGTGGGATATGCTCTGAAAATATTGACAAATGAATTTCATATGTTAAAATAAATCATGTTAAAAGCATAAAATATGACGTTGACGAGGAGTATTAAGAACGAAAAAGTGTCAGAGAGCTGTCGGATGGTGCAAGACAGTATTTGGAAGTTCCCAACTCGCCTCTGAGTTTTCTGATTGAAATGAAAAAACAAGTAGGTCAGAACGTGTGATTCGCGTTAAGAATGTGAGTGCGTATTTGGATGAACCGTTCATCCTGCGAATGAGAGTGGTACCACGGAGTGAACAGATATCTTCGTCTCTTTTTGGAGACGGAGATTTTTTATGTAACAGGAAACTTTGTTCTATTACCACAAAATCCACAAAATCATGAATCATGCTTGATAAAAAAGAAGGAGGAATACCATGGCAGAACTTTATAACCATAAGGTAGTCGAAAAAAAATGGCAGAAAGTCTGGGATGATGAGAAAGCTTTCGCAGCAACCAATGACTTTACCAAACCAAAATATTATGCATTAGTTGAGTTCCCGTACCCATCAGGACAGGGACTTCACGTAGGTCATCCGAGACCTTACACAGCACTTGATATTGTAGCTAGAAAGAGAAGAATGCAGGGATACAACGTACTCTATCCAATGGGATGGGATGCATTCGGACTTCCAACTGAAAACTATGCGATCAAGAACAAGATTCACCCGAAGATCGTAACAGAGAAGAACGTGGCAAGATTCAAAGATCAGCTTCATTCGCTCGGTTATTCTTTTGACTGGGACAGAGAGATCAACACCACAGATCCAAATTATTATAAATGGACACAGTGGATTTTCTTAAAACTTTTTAAAGCAGGTTTGGCTTACAAGAAAGAAATGCCAATCAATTGGTGTACTTCCTGTAAAGTAGGTCTTGCAAACGAGGAGGTTGTAAACGGTGTCTGCGAGCGTTGTGGAGCTCCGGTTGTCCGCAAAGTAAAAAGTGAGTGGATGCTAAAGATCACGGATTACGCAGAGAAACTGATCGAAGGATTAGATCACGTGGATTACATCGAGCGTGTAAAAGTTTCCCAGAAGAACTGGATTGGCAAATCCATGGGGGCTGAAGTTGATTTCTCTATTAAAGGAAAAGAAGATAAACTTCGTGTATACACAACCCGCTGCGATACATTATTCGGAGTTACTTACATGGTCGTATCCCCGGAGCATCCGATCATCGATAAGTACCAGAGCGAGATCAAAAACTGGGATGAGATCATGGCATACCGCGAGGCGGCTGCGAAGAAATCTGATTTTGAGCGTGCAGAGCTTGCAAAAGACAAGACCGGTGTATGCATTGACGGTTTAACAGCAGTAAACCCTGTAAACGGAAAAGAGATTCCGGTCTGGATCTCTGACTATGTATTAATGTCCTATGGTACAGGTGCGATCATGGCAGTGCCGGCACATGACGAGCGTGACTGGGAATTTGCAAAGAAATTCAATCTGCCGATGATCCAGGTGGTTGCAAAGAACGGAGAGGAAGTAGACATCAATGAGGCTGCATTTACAGATGTCGCAACAGGTGTTCTCATTAACTCTGATTTCTTAAACGGACTGGAAGTAAAAGATGCCAAAGCAAAAATGATCGAGTTCTTAGAGGAAAAAGGCATCGGAACTGCCAAGACAAATTATAAATTAAGAGACTGGGTATTCTCACGCCAGAGATACTGGGGCGAGCCAATCCCAATCGTACATTGTGATAAATGCGGATATGTTCCGATCGATGAGAGTGAACTTCCATTAATGTTACCGGAAGTTGACAGCTATATGCCGACAGATAACGGTGAGTCACCACTTGCGGCTATGACAGACTGGGTAAATACAACCTGTCCTTGCTGTGGCGGACCGGCTAAGAGAGAGACCGATACCATGCCTCAGTGGGCAGGATCCTCCTGGTATTTCTTAAGATATACCGATCCACACAACGATGAAGCACTTGCAAGCCCGGAAGCATTAAAATACTGGATGCCGGTTGACTGGTATAACGGTGGTATGGAGCATACAACCTTACATTTACTGTACTCCAGATTCTGGCATAAATTCCTCTATGATGAGGGTGTTGTTCCTTGCCCGGAACCATATCAGAAGAGAACTTCCCACGGTATGATCCTTGGTGAGAACGGTGAGAAGATGTCAAAATCCAGAGGAAATGTCGTAAATCCGGATGATATTGTAAGAGAATACGGTGCAGATACTTTGAGAACTTACGAGATGTTCATCGGAGCTTTCGATTTAAGCGCTTCCTGGTCGGAAGATGGCGTCAAAGGCTGCCGTCGTTTCTTGGAGCGTGTATGGAAATTACAGGATCTTATGACTGACGAAGAAGGTTACTCCGCTGATATGGAGACAAAGATGCATCAGACGATCAAGAAGGTAAGCAGTGATTTTGAAAATCTGAAATATAATACTGCAATTGCAGCAATGATGGCACTTATCAATGACTTTTATAAGAAAAATGCGATTACAAGGGGAGAATTTAAAACATTAATTACTTTATTGAACCCAGTTGCTCCACATATCACTGAGGAGTTATGGCAGATTGCAGGTTTCGAAGGAAAAGTTTATCAGACAGCCTGGCCTGAATTTGACGAGGCTAAGACCGTTGAGAGTTCTGTGGAAATCGCAGTCCAGATCAATGGTAAGACCAAGGGAACACTTTCCATTGGAAAAGACGATGCAAAAGAGGATGTCATTGCAAAAGCAAAAGAAGCGATTGCAGATAAACTCACGGGAAATATCGTAAAAGAGATTTATGTACCGGGACGTATCGTGAATATTGTTATGAGATAAGAAAAAATGCCGTGGCAGCTGCCACGGCGTTTTTTCTTGCATAGGAAATTGCTTCCTATGCAAGAAAAATGCTCCACAAGGATGCGACTGATGCGCAGAAGAATTATGCAAGCTAAAGCTTGCGCGCATCAGCGTCCTACCGGTAAGTCTTGTAAAAATGAATAAATTCCGCAAGTGATTTAGAAGGCTTGGTTGTTGTCTTGTATGCAAAACCGACTTCACGTTTGTGGATTGGAAAGCCAAGTGGAATTTCCATGAGAGTTCCGTTTTCCAAATCTTCCCGGACAAAGTTCTTGATGACACATGCAACACCGACACCGATGCGGGCAAAATCGATCAGAAGATCCATGTCAGAAATATCGATGGAATCTTTGATGATAATCTGATTTTCCTGTAAATAATCATCAATGTACTGTCTTGTCATATTGTTTTTATCAAGCAGCATGAGCGTGGAACTCTGTAAAATATGATCTTTCTGAATCCCTCTTGCTTTCAGGTTTCGCAGATAATCTTTGGCTGCAACGAAAATGTCTTCAATTTCCTCCAAAAAGTCAAAATGAATATTTTTCAGATTTTCCGGTTTCCCGATCAGACCGATATCAATTTTGTTATCTTCCAGCAGTTTTAAGGTATCATTGGTGGACTGGCAGGAGATGGAAATGGAAATATGCGGGTTCTGCCGGATAAATTCTTTCAGGTAAGGCAGAAGCAGATATTTGCAGAGCGTGGAGCTGACACCGATTTTTAAGTGTCCGACACCGAGCTCGATGGAACGTTTTAATTTTTCTTCGCCCATAGTCAGGGTTTCAAACGCCTCACTGACATGCTCATAGAGCAGTTTTCCCTCATCGGTCAGAACAACGCCGCGGGAACTTCTGGAAAAAAGTTTGCAGCCAACGCTTTCCTCCAGCTTCTGGATGGATTTGCTGATCGCAGGCTGGCTGATATAAAGCTCCTTTGCAGCCTTTGAGATATTTCCGGTGTTTGCAACTGTATAAAAAATACGGTAAGAGGATAAATTCTGATTCATAAAAACTCCTTTTTGTTATCTGATAAATGTATTATTGAGTGAGTTTTTGTCCGCAGTGCATGCCAGAAAAATCAGAGATTTTTCTGGCTGACGGGCATTCGCCCTATCACTCTCGATATATACAGACCTTACCATGCAAGCATGTCCGGTCTGTATATTCTCGATTGGCACTGCTCATTGCGTACGCATATTATATCATAAAAGATAGTTATGGTAAATATGTTTATTATGTATTTGTATTATAATATTACCTATGCTACAATGAATACAAGTAAAAGGAACCGTGAGAAATGAGAATATCACGGGAATATAAACAGAGTAATTGTTTTGATGATTTATGATAACAGCAGGGAATCGGAATAATTACGTGAAGGAGGATTTTATCATGGGAATGACAATGACGCAGAAAATCCTGGCGGCACATGCAGGGCTTCCATCTGTAAGTGCAGGACAGTTGATCGAGGCAGAATTGGATTTAGTTCTTGGAAATGACATTACATCACCGGTGGCTATCCATGAGATGGATAAGATGAAAGTGGACGGTGTGTTTGATAAAGATAAAGTAGCACTGGTTTTGGATCATTTTGTTCCAAACAAGGATATTAAATCAGCAGAGCACTGTAAATGCGTGCGGGAATTTGCGTGCAGACATGACATTACCAACTATTTTGATGTAGGGGAGATGGGAATTGAACATGCGCTGCTCCCGGAAAAAGGACTTACCGTGGCAGGAGATGTAATCATTGGTGCAGACTCCCATACCTGTACTTACGGAGCACTTGGAGCATTCTCTACCGGTGTCGGAAGTACGGATATGGCGGCAGGAATGGCAACCGGAAAGGCATGGTTTAAAGTTCCGTCTGCAATGAAGTTTAATCTGACTGGAAAACCGGCTAAGTGGATCAGTGGAAAAGACATTATTTTACATATTATCGGAATGATCGGTGTGGATGGTGCACTTTACAAATCGATGGAATTTGTGGGTGATGGAATTCAGTATCTGACGATGGATGATCGTTTTACAATTGCAAATATGGCGATCGAAGCAGGTGGAAAGAACGGTATTTTCCCTGTGGATGACCTTGCAAAACAGTACATGGAAGAACATTCCAAACGTCCTTACGTTGTTTATGAAGCAGATGAGGATGCGGAATATGATGCGGAATATACGATTGATTTAAGCACCTTAAAACCAACCGTTTCATTTCCGCATTTACCTGAAAATACAAGAACGATCGATGAAGTCGGAGATGTGAAAATTGATCAGGTTGTGATCGGTTCCTGTACCAATGGCCGTATGGATGATCTTAGGATTGCAGCTTCCGTGTTAAAAGGCAAGAAAGTGAAAAAAGGACTTCGCGTAATCGTGATTCCGGCAACACAAAAGATTTATCTGCAGGCAATGGAAGAGGGACTGTTAAGAACCTTTATCGAGGCAGGAGCGGTTGTCAGCACACCAACCTGTGGACCTTGTCTTGGAGGATATATGGGAATCCTTGCGGCAGGCGAACGGTGTGTGTCCACAACAAACCGGAACTTTGTAGGTCGTATGGGACATGTAGATTCAGAAGTTTATCTTGCGAGCCCGGCAGTTGCAGCGGCAAGTGCAGTCACAGGTAAGATTTCCAGTCCAGAAGAGGTTATGTAAAACAAGGGAGGCTAAATCCTCTGCTCACCAGAGGGTTCGCATTTTGCTTCGCAAAACAAGGAGGATTATATGAAAGCAGCATGTGGTCATGTATTTAAATATGGAGACAATGTCGATACAGATGTTATTATTCCGGCAAGATACTTAAATTCTTCAGATCCGAAAGAACTTGCAACACACTGTATGGAAGACATTGACAAGGACTTTGTGAAAAATGTAAAAGAGGGAGACATTATTGTAGCCAATAAGAATTTTGGCTGTGGATCTTCCAGAGAACATGCGCCGATTTCAATTAAAGCGGCAGGCGTAAGCTGTGTCATTGCAGAGACATTTGCGAGAATTTTTTACCGGAATGCGATCAACATCGGATTGCCGATCATCGAGTGCCCGGATGCGGCAAAAGAGATTGAAGCAGGCGATGAGGTGGAAGTGAACTTTGATACAGGTGTCATCACCGACAAGACAAAAGGAACTTCTTATCAGGGGCAGGCATTCCCGCCATTCATGCAGAAGATTATCGACTGCGAAGGTCTGGTCAACTATATCAATCAGAAATAATTTCAAAATACAATCAGAAGCAGGAGGACTGTTGCATAAACGATCAGGTTTGTGTGACGGTCTTTTTGTATGTTGCGAGGTGGCTGTAAAGATATTTCAGGCATTGCGGTTAAGCGAATGTTTTCAGATAATCGATATATTTTTTTGAGATTTTTACGTGGGTGTAGAGTTCGGCATATTCTCTTGGATTCAGCGTGTCTACATAGTTCTCCGGGAACTGCTTGGTCACACCGAATGTTTTTGCAAGATCGGCAGCTTTATTATAAGCAACGGCAGCACTGGCTTCGCTGGCATAGCTTCCGATTTTGTAATTGCCGTTAATATGGATAAAAACTTTATAATGCGTAGCACCGTTTTTCTCATAGCTGAAAACACCATGATAACGGTTGATGTTCAGAATGTTGGAATAACGGAAATCATGCGTATCACCGTTAAAAAACAGATAGTCTCTGCCGGTAACTGCATAGGGTTTGATCCCGTAGCGGGACAAAATGGAGTACTGCATGCCATAATCGCTTACAAATAAATGTCCCTGGCGTTTCTGGATGCGATGACCGGCATAATAAAACAGATCATCAATGTCAAATTTCAGTTCCATATCATCGGAAAGAAAATAACTGAAGTAGCCTTTGCGCAGATAAATAGGGTTATGAAAATACAGATGATTATCCCGGAAGTTTAAAAGACATACTGCTTTGTCAAAGGACAGATGGCGAATCTGACTGTGGATGTTAAAAAGTGTGACTGCTTCATTTTCCAAAAGGTTACAGGCTTCTAAATAGGCAGAGTGTGCATCTTCTTCCGATGAAAAACTGCCGAGACTGATGTGTTTTGTCTGGTATGTAATGTTCGCGCGATAATAGACGGTTCCGTCCTTTTTTTGGGCAGAATAAACTCCAGTTTGCATGTTATAGTTTTCCTTCCATAAAATGATTACTTTACACTTATGAGATGATATATGCTATTTTAACATGACAGAACAGGAAGAACAAGAAAATTATGGTGACTGTTCGCTCAGCAGAAAAACACTTGCTGTTTTGCTGTGTAAGAAAGTGATTCAGAATATGGTAAAAATATAAATTTGATATGCTATAAAATATTGTTTCGTAAGTAAGAATTTGGTATAATATTACAAAGTGATTTTCTGATCAAAATTGTAATTGGAATTTGAAAAGGGGAAAACTAACATGAGCGAAAGAACGAACGGAAAACAAAAGAAAAACGGAAAAGCAGGAGGCGTAAAGTTACAGAGCCGGATGAGCCGGAAAGTTTTGATCCCTGTTATCTGTCTTGTGATCATTGCAATTTTATCTTCTGTGATCGGACATCGGAATTTAAAGTCCATGTATCAGGCGAGCAATGAGATCACAAGTGTTTATATGACAAAAACAGCACAGTTGAATGAGATCTCGGACAAATTTAAGGAAATGGAGATCCTTGCTTACAGCATGTGTGTGACAAAGTCGACAAATGACCGTGCCAGTATGCTCGAACAGAGCGCAGCAACCAAGGAAGAGATCAATAGTCTGCTGGAACAGTTAGATCAGATGGCAGTGACAGAGGATGAGAAGAGCAGGGTGAAGAATATCACCGCTTATTATCAGGGCTTTACGGATGCATACCAGAAGGTGACGGACAGTATTGAGAACGGTAATAAGACACAGGCACAGGAATACTGTAATCTTGAACTTTTTAAAGCGGCAAATAAATTGAGTGATGAACTTGCGTCTTATATTGAATTTTACAATGCAGATGTAGACCGGGTGGTTGCAAACCAGAGTACGGTATATGACAGTGGAAATTATGCAAATCTGATCGTTATCGGACTTATTGTTGTGAGTCTGATCGCATCGTTGTATATAACGATCTTTAAAGTAGTTCGTCCGATCAGGAAGACGTCAAAGGAACTGAAAGTGATCGTCAAAGATATGCAGTCCGGTCATGCAGATCTGACAAAACGTGTGACCGTAAAGGGAAATGATGAGATCGCAGAACTTGCATCCGGTATGAATGTGTTCCTTGACACCTTACAGGAAGTTCTCGGAAAAATCGCAACAAACTCCAATGCGATAGGGGATGTCGTCCAGAATGTCGGAAGGAGTGTGGAGACAGCCAATACGAATGCCTATGATGTATCTGCTGTTATGGAAGAACTTTCTGCAACGATGGAGGAGGTTTCTTCTTCCGCTGCAACCGTGACCGATAATATTTCAAATGTAAATGATGAAGTGATCAGCATTGCGGATGATTCGAAGGCAATGAATGATTATGCATCCACTATGCAGGAGCGTGCCGAAGAGTTAAAACAGAAGGCAGTAAACAATCAGGAAAATACAAGCCGGATGATCGCCGGCATCATCGAGTCGCTGAAGTCAGCGATCGAGGAGAGTACCAGTGTCAGACATGTCAATGAACTGACGGAAGAAATCTTAAGCGTATCCAGCCAGACAAACCTTCTCGCGTTAAATGCTTCTATTGAGGCGGCAAGAGCGGGAGAGGCAGGAAAAGGATTTGCAGTTGTGGCAGATGAAATCCGGAAACTTGCAGATTCCACAAGAGAGACAGCGAATAATATCCAGAGTATCAACGCACAGGTCACAGATGCGGTGGAAAAGCTTTCTGACAGCGCAAACCAGCTTGTTACCTATATTGATGATACGATCATGCCGGATTATGACAGCTTCGTAAAAACAGGCGAGCAGTACCGGACCGATGCAACTTATGTCAATAGTACCATGGATCACTTCGAGGAGCGTGCAAACAGTCTGAAAGAGGTTGTCCTTGTGATGAAACAGTCAGTAGAGGATATTTCCACGGCGATTGAGGAGAGTGCGAAAGGAATCGCAAATGCTGCGGAAAATACCGATATCCTTGTAGAAAACATGGATAAGGTCAAGAAGAAAATGGAGACAAACCAGCAGATCAGTGACCAGTTGAAAGCAGAATCAGATCGTTTTCAGGGGATTTCGGACAATTTAATGCTTTAATGCATTGACATGAGAGAACGTTTTATCTATAATGAGCGAAAGAGAGAAAAAGGATAAGAGGATTGTGAAAATGGAATTGATGTACACAAGCACCAGAAATGCAAATGAAAAAGTGACAGCTTCACAGGCTATTTTAAAAGGACTTGCAGAGGACGGAGGATTATTTGTTCCGGAACAGCTTCCGACATTGGATAAGACGGTAGATGAACTTGCAGGAATGACTTATCAGGAAACAGCTTATGAAGTTATGAAGAAGTTTTTGACAGACTTCACGGAGGAAGAATTAAAGAATTGTATCAATGCAGCTTATGACAGCAAGTTTGATACAGAAGAGATCGCACCATTGGTTCAGGCGGACGGAGCGTATTATCTGGAGTTGTTCCATGGCTCAACGATTGCTTTTAAAGATATGGCATTATCCATCCTGCCACATTTAATGATCACATCAGCGAGAAAGAATCAGGTGAAAAATGATATTGTAATCCTGACAGCTACTTCCGGGGATACCGGAAAAGCAGCATTAGCCGGATTCGCAGATGTAAAGGGAACAAAGATCATTGTATTTTATCCAAAGAACGGTGTCAGCCCAATTCAGGAAAAACAGATGGTGACACAGAAGGGCGATAATACATTTGTTGTAGGTATCCATGGTAACTTTGACCAGGCACAGACTGGTGTGAAGAAGATTTTTGGTGATAAAGAAATGGCAGCGGAATTAGCAGCTGCAGGTTATCAGTTCTCCTCCGCGAATTCCATCAATATTGGACGTCTGGTGCCACAGATTGTCTATTATGTATATGCATATGCAAAATTATATGCAAATGGTGTTATTGGAAAAGATGAGAGAATCAATGTCGTAGTTCCAACCGGTAACTTTGGTAATATTCTGGCAGCATTTTATGCGAAGAATATGGGAATCCCAATTGCAAAATTGATCTGTGCATCCAATGAGAATAAGGTTCTTTACGACTTTTTCACAACCGGAACTTATGATAAGAACAGAGAATTTATGCTGACAAGCTCTCCATCCATGGATATTCTGATTTCCAGTAACTTAGAGCGTCTGATTTACCGTATTGCCGGAAATGATGCTGCAAAGAATGCAGATTTCATGAAAGCATTAAATACAAACGGAAAGTATGAGATTACGCCTGCAATGAAAGAACAGCTTGCAGATTTCTATGGAAATTATACAAGTGAGGAAGAAACAGCAGAAGAGATCCGGAACTTATACGAGAAGACAGGTTATATTATTGATACTCATACAGCAGTTGCGACAGGTGTATATCATAAGTATTTAAAAGATACAAAGGATACGGACACCAAGACCGTGATCGCATCTACTGCAAGTCCGTTCAAGTTTACAAGAAGCGTGATGGATGCGATTGATAAGAAGTATGATGCAATGACAGATTTTGAACTTGTTGACGAACTGAGCAAAATTGGAAATGTTAAGATTCCAAATGCCATCGAAGAGATCCGTACCGCAGAGGTAAGACATAAGACCGTATGTGAAGTGGATGAGATGCCAAAGGTTGTAAAAGAATTTTTGAACGTGAAATGATCGTGCAGATTTTTAGCATTTGTATCTTATTAAAACGATAATAGAAAAAATAAGGCTGTCTGATAAAACTATCAGCAGCCTTATTTTTGTGACCTGAAAATTGATTTTCTATTGATACAATTCCATTATTATTTCTTCAATTCAAAAATGAAATTAATAACACCAAACGGATACATGACCTGAAGTAAATAAGATGAACTGGACAATTCAATCAATTCGTCAGAAACAACTTCAGGAGCCTCTAATGTTAATTCTTTTCCGAGTGTATTTGAAATATTCACATTATATAATCCGTTATGAAGATTTAAGAAATCTTCCAGAGAAGCCTGAACATATTCATCAAACTCTGTAAATTCCTCATTTACGTATCTGGATGCAAAGCTGATACAGGTTGTCTCAGGCATATCCAGATAAACTTTAGCGGATAAATCGCCATGGATCGTCTGCGAAACACAGTAATTTACAGGATACTCTTTGCATGGGTTAAAACACAGCGGAGTGAAATCATCCCCGATAAAACGCGTCAGATCATTGAACAGCAATCGCATATAGGAAGCATTGTATTCGTCTGCAGCTACATCAGTTGTATGGAAGAAATTTGCAAGAATCCGGTCAAGATCATCCTGTTTTTCGTTGCTGTAATCTAAATCCGTTATTTCGTTTTCTGATTCATAATCCGTGATCAGTGTTTCCAGCTGCGCATTGTTAATATAACCTTCCTCTACAAGTGTCTGTCCTAATAACAGAAAGTCCGGATACTGTGTCTTGACAAGTTCATCGACCTGTTCCTGTGTCAGATATCCCTCGCGGACAGCTAAATCGCCAAACCGACAATCATTATGTGTCTGTGAAATGATGACATTATCTACTTCATTTGCAGTCATATATCCCTTCATAATGGCGAGAGTGCCAAGCTTCATATGCTGGGAGGATTTTTTGCCAAGGGCACTGAGCAGCTGATCTTTTGTCACTACATTGTGAGATAATAAAAATGTTCCAAAAAACTGTGCGTACATATTTTATCTCCCTTCAAATCTTGAGGTAAGGATGCTATGCAGCTGCTCTGGATTTAAAGGTTTCTGGATAAAATCCTTTGCACCGGCTTCAATGGCGGAACGCAGCTGTGACTGTGTTCCGACAGAAGAAACGATAATGATTTCTGCATCTTTGTCAAAATCAATAATTTCACGGATTGCTGCATTGCCATCTTTTACTGGCATAACGATATCAAGAAAAGATAAATCAGGCTTTTCCTTTTTATAGATATCAATTGCATCCTGTCCGTTGGATGCCTCGAAAAAAGTTGGTGTACCATATTTTGAAATAAAATCTTTTAACTGCTTTCGTGCAAGTATGGAATCATCACTAATAAGAATTTTTGCATTGTCTAGTCTCATAGTAAATCCCCTTTTCCTAATTTGTTTATAGAACCTATTTTACACTAAAAAAAATGGGCATGCAATTGTAATATACAAAATTCGTGTTGTTTTTTCTCGAAAAAACGCAAAATATGGATTGATTTTGTTCTTGAATCTTAAGGATGGAGAGATTATAATGAGTGCATCTTTGTAAAATTATGTAAAATCAGAAATGGAAGGGTAAAAGAAGATGGATGTAATGCTTGTATTTAACGTGGTGGTTGCGTTATTCGGTGCCTATATGATATGGTCAGCACTTCAGATGAAGAAGAGTGGTAAGATTAATTCCATGGTACTGGCACAGGAAGAGTTAAAAAAAGTGAAAGATACAAAGGGATTCATTGAATTTCTGTATTGGCGGGAGATGTTGTTTGGTGCGCTGGTATTGATTGTTGGGGTTCTTGGAGTCTTAAATGAGACCGTTATGCCGATTGGAAAAGCAAGTATCCTGGAAGTGATCATTTTCCTTGCAGCTTTCATCTGGTTTCAGAATTCATTGGCGAAAGCGAGAGAAAAGTTTTTACATTTATAATATGAGTTACATAAAAAACAGTTGTCATGGAAACAGACCGGAACCGGTAATATCCGGTGTGTTCCCAGTGGCAACTGTTTTCTTATTTTAACGTTCCTCCATAGGAACATAAGCTTTTCGTTCGCCAACATTCTTGTATGCAGGACGCATGATCTTGCCACTGTGTGCCACTTCCTCAAGACGGTGTGCACTCCAGCCGGAGATTCGTGCAATGGCAAAAATCGGTGTGTAAAGTTCTACCGGGAGTCCTAACATGCTGTAGGCGAAGCCGCTGTAAAAGTCAACGTTTGGACTGACACCCTTGTAGATCTTACGTTCTTTTGCAATGATCTCAGGGGCAAGCCGCTCGACCGTTGCATAGAGTTTGAATTCTTTTTCATAGCCCTTTTCTTCGGAGAGTTTTTCTACGAAAGAGCGGAAAATAACAGCTCGTGGATCGGAAAGTGAGTAAACCGCATGTCCCATACCATAAATTAGACCAGCGTGGTCGAATGCTTCTTTATGCAACAATTTTGTCAGATAATCTGCAATCTCATCCTCGTTTGACCAGTCTTTCACCTGTTTTTTCATATCATCAAACATTTTTACAACTTTGATATTGGCACCACCGTGTTTCGGTCCTTTTAAGGAACCTAAAGAGGCTGCAATCGCAGAATAGGTATCGGTTCCGGAGGAAGATACCAGATGCGTGGTGAATGTGGAGTTGTTACCACCACCGTGCTCCATATGCAAGATCAGGGCGGTATCTAACAATTTCGCTTCCAGTGGTGTGAATTTACTGTCAGCGCGGAGAATATGTAAAATATTTTCTGCAGTAGAATATTCTTCTTTTGGAGGATGGATAAATAAGCTGGCACCATCGTGATAATGCTTATATGCCTGATAACCGTAAACAGAAAGCAATGGGAATAAACTGATCAACTGAAGACATTGTCTCAATACATTTGGAAGAGAAATATCATCCGCCCTGTCATCGTAGGAGTAAAGTGTCAACACACTCCGCGCAAGGGTGTTCATCATATCCCTGCTTGGCGCTTTCATGATGATGTCACGTACAAAACTGGTAGGCAGTGTGCGGTATTTGCTCAGCATGTTAGTGAATTCTTTTAGTTCGTCTTTTGTTGGAAGACTGCCAAACAGAAGAAGATAGGTACATTCCTCAAATCCGAAATGGCTGTTCTCGTCAATTCCGGCAATAATATCTTTTACATTATAGCCGCGGTAATAGAGTTCACCATCTGCCGGCTGGGATACTCCGTCCACGATCTTTGTCGAACATACATCAGAAATCTCGGTCAGTCCAACGAGCACACCTTTACCGTTTATGTCACGCAGCCCGCGTTTTACGTCGTATTTGCTATATAATTCCGGATCAATGACAGAACATTTGGCACTTAACTCAGACAGATGCTCTAACTCCGGTGTTATCTCACAAAATGGATTATTTTTTGTCATTTAAAGCCCTCCTTCAATTTATCACGTTAACTTATAATAGCATATGTACTAAAATTAATACAAGAAAATTGTTCCAAATTTAAAAAAATTTAAAAAATTTTTAGAAAAAGTTTACATATAAACATGAAACTTCTTAATTATTCCTATACTTTCAGGAGATATTAGATTACAATAAAAAATGTAAATAATATGTCGTTTGTTGGAAAAAACAGTATAAAAATGGAAAAACAGGAGTTTGACAGGATGGAAGCGGAAGAGTTAATAAAAGCAGCTATGGAGGCAAAGGAGCATGCGTATGTCCCATATTCCCATTTTCGGGTTGGAGCGGCACTTCTAACAAAAAGCGGTAAGGTTTATCAGGGATGCAATATTGAAAACGCAGGATATTCTCCGACAAACTGTGCGGAGCGTACAGCATTTTTTAAGGCAGTCTATGAGGGAGAGCGTGAGTTTGCAGCAATTGCGATCAATGGAGATGGAGACGATTATCTGTATCCGTGCGGTGTGTGCAGACAGGTCATGGCAGAATTCTGCGAGCCGGATACGTTTCGAATTTTTGTTTCCAAAAAGAATGGAGAATATCGGGAGTATACGCTTGGGGAATTGTTTCCGGGTGCATTCACAAAGGACGATATAGAAAAAGCCAGAGTTTACTAGGTGGAACATGTTTTTGCCATTTTGTCAATGGATAAAACTACAAGAAAATAGTAGTAATTTTGGTAGTATTTTTTACGTTCCGGCATTAATTTTTGCTTGTGAATCAGGGAACATTAAAGTATAATAAGACTATCAAAAAACAGCCTGGGATGTGCGACACCCTACTATTTTGAACCTACATTTACTTTAAACGGGATTCCAACATTTTCAATTGGATGCCAGGCCTCAGTAATTCGCTACGGCGGCGGGGGAAGGCAAAAGCTTGATTGAGGTTACCCACCTAGCGTTGGCTAGGAGTCAAAATTGTAGGAAACGGCATTTTGGGTATTACAAAAGATAGAATGTACGAAAGAATTTATAAAGTACAGAAGAAGTTTTGAAGACACAAAAGCGTTCACAAGACACAGAAGATTTATAGTGAGGTACAAAAGATTCCGAAAGTACAAAAGCATTTTTGAGACACAAAAGAATCATAAAAGTACCAATGAAGATAGAAGATACACACGAGAATAAAACAGAAGATACACACGAGAATAAAACAGAAGATACAAAAGCGAGAAGCTGCTTTCTTAGAAAGCAGCTTCTTTTTAGGTAGTGCGTGAGGGGGAAAGTGCGTTTGAAAAGAAAAATCGGACTGCTTGTCATTTTGTTACTCATATTGTGCGGCATGCTATTGGCAGGAACGAATAAAGGGTATCATAAAGACGTTTATTCAGAGCATTATGTTCCGGTAGAAGAGGTGCAGGATGAACTGTCTTTTTCTATATATAAGGAGATGGACTGGGAGCAGATATTGTTACAGAAACAGGAGTATCTGACAAAAAAGGCTGCCAGCGAAATTTTAGAGTTTCTTGGATTAAAGGATTACATACAACTTCCAGAGAAAAGTGAGAACGCTGCGCTAGACCGCGGGGAGTGGAACGCTGTTTATACAGAAATCCTTGCTTATCTCGATGATGAAAAAACAGTTACAACACAGGATCTGTTGCTGATGGATGTGATTGAATCGGACAGCGGATGCATTCTGGTCACAAATGAGGGGGATTATCCATCAAAGTTTGGACAACATTTTCTCACAGCATGGGATAATTACCGATTGTATTTGCTAGATGGTAAATGTGTTGGAATTGCGGGAATCAGTGGAGAGGAAGCAGAGGTATATAATACTTATATCAAGGCTGTCGAAGATGGAACACTTACTTTTTTATCCGGTGGTGCAGAATATGAGATTACAATGGATGCATCGGAAAAAGATGTGACAGAAGGCGTGGCGGATCTTGTTTTTTCAAATGGAAAGCTCCAGATCGTGCGAAAAAAAGAACAGGAGATCGGTGGAAAATTATTGTCCTATGATGAAAATACGATAGAGATTGAAGGCTATGGAAGAATCTCCCATACCGGGAAGATCCCGGTTTATGAACTTTTAGAAGGGGAAGATGTCACGGAGAGTTCGATTTCGAAAGTGGTTCTCGGAAACATGGAAGTATCCTATGTGATCGGGGAAGAAGAAGTCTGTGCAATTTTGATCAGGACACCGGCAGTAATCGAAAATATCCGGGTTCTGTTACTGGCAGACGATGGTGGAAAATTCCGCTCCGCAGTTTATCTGAAAGCAGATGTTGATGCAAGTATTAAGTTTGGTGAAACTGTGTCGGACTATGCGGCGGGAACGCTGCTTGATGTAAGTACATGGTTTACAGAACGTGATGATACATTTTCCATTCAGCCTGCAACGGAAAATGGGAAGATTTTTCTGTGTGATGAAGCGGGAAATACCATCTCAAACGGATATTCCGGCAGTGTGGAGGTGCGCCGTTACGAGGAGGGCTACACCGTTGTGAACAGTGTTCCGTTTGAAACTTATCTTACCGCAGTGGTTCCAAGTGAGATGCCATCTACCTATGAAAAAGAGGCATTAAAGGCGCAGGCAGTCTGTGCGAGAAGCTATGCCTATATTCAGCTTATGAGGGCAGATCTGGCGGCTTTCGGAGCGCATATCAACGACAGTACGTCCTATCAGGTTTATAATAAAGTAGAGGCGGGCGAGGCATCCAGACAGGCGGTGGAGGAGACAAAACATGAGGTAATGACTTATGCGGACGAAGTGATCGAAGCATATTATTTCTCGACGTCTATGGGTTACACGGACACCGCAGAGGTATGGAATCTGGAAGAGATGGAAAACTATGGGTACCTGAAAAAAGTATGCTTAAATACGCCGGAGACAGATATTGATCTGTCAGATGAGAAAACATTTTTAGATTATATCCGGAAACCACAGACAGGATTTGACAGTGAGATCAAGTATTATCGCTGGAGTGCACAGGCGGATTTTAACGGAAAAGAAGCCGGAATCCGGCAAATTTTGGAAAACAGGCATTCCATTTCTCCAAGGAACGTGATATATTATGAATCTAATGGTAAAAATGAGACGGACTCCATGGCAGATTTTGGAAAGCTGAAAGGCATCGAAGTGGAGAAACGGAGTGCGTCAGGTTCCATCCTGACGTTACGGCTTTCCTATGAACATGGTATGGTAAAAGTTTTTTCCGAGTATAATATTCGTAAAGTACTAGGACTTGGCGCGGCAAACATTGCGTATCAGGATGGAAGTGAGAGTGCTGAGGTGACGATTCTGCCAAGTGCGTTTGCCAGTCTTGTGAACGAAGCAGACGAAACATACACTCTATATGGCGGAGGTTACGGACACGGACTTGGCATGAGCCAGAATGGTGCCAATGGTCTGGCAAAAACCGGGATGAATTATCAAGATATTTTGCATTTCTTCTATAAAGATGTCTCGATTACCAGTCTGACAGAAAAAAGTGAATTTGCGAATCAGGATGATGAATAAATTGCAGTAACAATGGAGGAAAGAAAATTGATTTGGAAGATTATCGGAAACGGAAAATCTTTTTTTGATAAATGTAAGCGGGATAAGATCAATGCATATTCTGCCCAGTCGGCATTTTTTATTATATTATCGACAATTCCATTTTTGATGGTGTTTTCTTCCCTTCTTCAATACACACCGATCACGGAGGGGACTTTGTTAAAAATGTATCAGACTGCATTGCCAGATTACATTTCAGCTTTTTTGATTTCAATCACGGATGAAGTATATAACCGTTCGGTTGGAATCATCTCCATTACGGCGATCGTGGCAATCTGGTCTGCTGCCAAGGGAATCCAGTATATGACCGATGGACTGAATTCGGTCAATGACCTTGAGGAAAACCGCAACTGGTTTGTGCTAAGACTCTGGGCAATCGTCTATACGATCGTGTTTTTGTTTGCAGTTGTATTTACACTTGTAGTATTGGTATTCGGAAATACGCTGCATGACCTTGCAGTAGAGTATATTCCATTGCTGCAGAGTATCACGAATCTGATCGTGAAATTTCGTGGCTTTGTGCTTTTTGGCATTTTATTTGTATTTTTTGATATTATTTTTACTATGCTGCCAAACAAAAAACTGACGTTTAAAAGCCAGATCCCGGGGGCTGCGATCTGCGCAGTGGCGTGGTATGTGTTTTCGTTTGCATTGTCCATTTATGTGGATTATTTCAATGGCTTTTCCATGTATGGAAGCCTTACAACGATCGCACTGATCATGCTCTGGCTGTATTTTTGTATGTATATTATGATGATGAGTGCAGAAGTGAACGTGATCTTCAATGAAAGCTTCCGGAAATGGCTCAAGCGTGACCGGACAAAGAAAAAAAGGGTTGAGTTTTGAAAAATGCTGTGTTAGAATAGCAATTGAATTTGATGCTGATCATGGGCATCAGAAATAGGAAAAGGCTATGAATGTGTCAGTAGAGCACTATACTTTTTAAAGAGAGAGCAGGTCACCGGCTGAAAGCCTGCTTAAGGTAAGATAGGAATCGAATTTCCCACAGGAGCCGCATTTGTGAACGCAGGAGATCTTGTAAATAGCAGATGACGCCTGATACACGTTACGTATCTACAAAGTGCTTTTCTTCGGATAAAGAAGAGAAGAATCAGGGTGGTACCGCGGAATCATTCGTCCCTACTAAGGGAGGATGGTTCCTTTTTTATGTCCTGAAAGATGTTTATGAAAAAGGAGAAATGAAGATGAAAGACAAATTGCAGCAGATCAGAGAGAAAGCAATTGCAGAGATCGAGGGATCTGACGGATTAGAGCGATTAAATGAAGTCAGACAGGCAGTGCTTGGCAAAAAAGGTGAACTTACAGCAGTATTAAAAGGAATGAAAGATGTCGCACCGGAAGACAGACCAAAAGTAGGCCAGTGGGTAAACGACACACGTTCTGCCATTGAGACTGTTCTCGAAGAAAAAATGAAGATATTAGAGGCAGATGCCTTAAAGAAAAGATATGAGGCTGAGAAGATCGATGTTACGATGCCGGCAGTGAAACATGAAAAAGGAAATCTTCATCCTGTCACACAGGTTCGAAACCAGTTGATCGACATCTTCGCATCCATGGGATTCGAGGTTTATGAAGGTGCAGAGATTGAGACAGATTACTATAACTTCACAGCATTAAACACACCACAGGATCACCCGGCAAGAGATATGCAGGATACCTTCTATCTTTCACCGGAATTCCTGCTTCGTACACAGACATCCGCAGGACAGATCCACGTTATGGAAGCAAAGAAACCACCGATCAAGGTCATTTCTCCTGGTAAAGTATTCCGCTCGGATGATGATGCGACACATTCCCCAATGTTCACACAGATGGAAGGTCTGGTTGTAGATAAGGGAATCACACTTTGCGATTTAAAGGGAATGTTAGATGAACTTGTGAAGAAGATTTTTGGCAAAGAGACAACAACACGTCTCCGTCCGTCTTACTTCCCATTTACAGAACCATCTGTAGAAGTAGATGTAAGCTGTTTCCAGTGTGGCGGATGCGGCTGTAAACTCTGCAAAGGCACCGGATGGATCGAAGTCTTAGGTGCAGGTGTTGTTAACAATAAAGTTTTAGAGGGCTGTGGAATTGATACCAATGAGTACAGTGGCTTTGCATTCGGTATCGGTATTGAGCGTATTGCGATGTTAAAATACGGTATCAACAACATCAAATTACTCTTTGAGTCTGATATGCGTGTATTAAAACAGATTGACGACTAAAAACTGAGAAAGAGAAAAGAAAAGGAGACTTATCATGTTAGCACCATTAAGCTGGTTAAAAGATTATGTAGATATAGATGTTACTCCAAAGGAGTTAGAGGAAAAACTTTTTTCCTGTGGATTTGAAGTTGAGGAACTGATTGAAGTTGGAAAAGATGTAAGCGGCGTTGTTGTAGGTCTGGTTGAGACATGCGAGCCAATTCCTGACACACACTTAAGCTTATGTCAGGTAAATGCCGGTGAGCACGGAACCTTCCAGATCTGCTGTGGAGCAGACAATGTCCATGCAGGCGGCAAATTCCCACTCGCACTCGTAGGCGCAACAGTTTATGCAACTGCAAAAGACCATGTCACGATCGAAGGTGTGATGACAATTAAAAAAGGCAAGCTCCGCGGATATGAATCCTTTGGTATGCTTTGTTCCGGAACAGAGCTTGGATTAAACGAAGATTTATATCCGGGCGCAGGATACAACGGATTACTTGTGTTACCGGAAGATGCCAGAGTTGGAGCAGACGTAAAACCGATCCTTGGAATGGATGACTGGATTTTTGACATTGCGATCACCGCAAACCGTCCTGACTGCCAGAGTATTTACGGTATCGCAAGAGAAGTAGCAGCCGTTCTCGGAAAAGAATGCAAAGAGCCTGCACTTGATTTCACAGAGACAGATGTAAAGAAGGATTTCCATGTAACTGTTTCTGCGAAAGATCTCTGCCCGAGATATATCGCACACTATGTTCATGATGTTGAGATCAAGGAATCTCCTGCATGGATGAGAAGAAGACTGGCATTAGTCGGAATCGGTGGTATCTCCAATATCGTAGATATCACAAACTACGTCCTAAAAGAGTTAGGTCAGCCGATGCATGCATTCGACTATGCATATTTAGAGGGTGACGAGATTAATGTCAGACGTGCAGATGATGGCGAGAAGATCACAACATTAGACGAAAAAGAATTTGAATTAAATAATTCAAATCTTGTCATCTGTGACGGTAAAAAACCGGTTGCACTGGCAGGTATTATGGGTGGTTTGAATTCTGAAATCCAGGACACCACAAAAGAAGTGATGTTCGAGGCTGCAAAATTTGCCCGCGACAACATCCGTAAAAGCTCCAGGGCACTGGGACAGTCCTCTGATTCCAGCGCAATGTATGCAAAGGGTGTTTACGAATACACAACTGTTATGGCAATGAAACGTGCTCTTCATTTAGTAGAGGAGTTAGGCTGTGGTAAAGTTTCTTCCACACACATTGAAGTGTCTACCGGAAACTCCATCGAGCCAAAAGAGATGAAAGTAAGTGTAAAACGTGTCAATGGGGTTCTTGGAATCGAAGTCCCAGATGCTGACATCGTTCGTATTCTTACTGCTTTAAATTTTGCACCGGTCATCAACGGTGATGAGCTGACATTGCAGATTCCTGCTTACCGTGAAGATATGGATTCTTACCCGGATGTGGCGGAGGAAGTGATCCGTATGTATGGCTATGAGCATGTAATCCCAACCTTTATGCCGACTGCGAAAGTGACATTAGGTGGATTAAACTTAAAACAGAAGACAGAACTTAAAATCAAACGTGCACTCTGTGCAGCAGGAGCTTATGAGGGAATTCATTACTCCTTCTTCTCACCGTCTGATCTGGATCTGTTAAGACTGCCGGAAGATGCAAAAGAGAGACATGCAATCCGTCTGATCAATCCAATTAATATTGATCTTTCACTGATGAGAACTACACTTGCACCGCAGATGATCCATGCGATGGCAAGAAACCAGAAAAAAGCAATTTTAGAGGGAAGAATCTTCGAACTTGGAAATGTATTTATTCCAAAAGATCTCCCACTTACGGAGTATCCGGATGAGAGAGAGACACTGTGCGTTGGATTATTTGGCGAGAAGGAATCTTTCTACACATTAAAAGGATTTGCAGAGACGGTTGCAGATGCACTGAATATTACATTCACATACGAGGCAGCCGAGAATACATTCCTTCATCCATATCAGACAGCAGAGATTTTCTGTGAGGGTGAGAAAGTCGGATATCTTGGAAAGGTTTCTTACGAGATCATGGATGAACTTGATATGCGTGTACCGGCTTACGTCATGGAGATTGATCTTGCATCCCTGAAAAAATGGTATGGAAAAGAGCAGATCTTTACTCCGTTGCCAAAATATGCAGAAGAAAAACGTGATTTCGCATTTGTGGTAGACAAAAACATCACCTGTGCGCAGATTGAAAATGGTATCAAAGAGGCCTGCGATTATGTCACAGATGTAACATTATTCGATGTCTACGAAGGAATCCAGCTTGGACCGGATAAGAAGAGCATGGCATTCTCAGTTGTATTTACTCCGGCTGACGAAGAATTCACAACGGAAAGAGTGGAAGGTTTTGTCAAGAAAATCTTAAAGAACTTAGAGAAAACACTTGATATCAGGCTTCGTGCATAATATGATAGAAACATGGCAAAGAGTCGCAGCAGCGGCTCTTTGTTATGTACAGAAAATGCTAATAGATGGAGAACAATCATGGATGTAAAAGATTTTTATTATGATCTTCCACAGGAACTCATTGCACAGGATCCATTGGAGGATCGTTCCAGCTCCAGACTGATGGTTTTAGATAAGATCACAGGAGAAGTGGAACACAGACATTTTAAGGATATTACAGAGTATTTAAGACCGGGCGACTGCCTTGTCATTAATAACACAAAGGTAATCCCGGCACGTCTTTATGGCGTGAAGGAAGGTACCGAGGCCAAAATCGAAATCCTTCTCTTAAAAAGAAAAGAAAATGATATCTGGGAAACACTCGTAAAACCGGGAAAGAAATGCAAGATCGGAACGAAAATTGTTTTCGGCGAAGGGATTTTGACCGGTGAAGTTGTCGATATTGTAGAGGAAGGCAACCGGCTCATCCAGTTCCATTATGAAGGGATTTTCGAAGAGATATTAGACCGGCTTGGCCAGATGCCGCTGCCACCGTACATTACACATCAGCTTCAGGATAAGAACCGTTACCAGACAGTCTATGCCAAATATGACGGATCCGCTGCAGCTCCGACAGCAGGGCTTCATTTCACACCGGAATTGTTGCAGCAGGTGCGTGACATGGGGGTAGAAATTGCGGAAGTAACACTGCATGTCGGACTTGGAACGTTCCGTCCGGTCAAGGAAACAGATGTGTTAAAGCATCATATGCATTCTGAATTTTATAAAATCGAACAGTCAGAAGCGGATAAGATCAATAAAGCGAAAAAAGAAGGCCACCGTGTCATTGCAGTGGGAACAACAAGCACCAGAACTTTAGAGTCTGCTGCGGACGAGAATGGTTTCCTCACAGAAAAAAGCGGATGGACAGAAATTTTTATTTATCCGGGATATCAGTTCAAAGTCATCGATGCACTGATCACTAATTTCCATCTGCCGGAATCCACACTGGTAATGCTTGTATCCGCACTTGCCGGAAGAGAACATGTACTGGCAGCCTATGAGACCGCAGTAGAAGAAAAATATCGTTTTTTCAGTTTTGGCGATGCGATGTTTATTGTAGACCGGGAGTCTTAAAACTACTTGTAATCGCAAAGAACTTGTTATACAATTATCTTAAATATTTCATGAAGGAGAAGTGAGGTATGGAGGAGCGGAGAAAGCATAAGAGACTTGATCTGGAAGTCATGGTTGAATTAGAACGATTAGATGAAGAAAGCGTGACCACTTTGAAATATGTCCATGTCGAGGTGACAGATATTTCAAGAAGCGGTCTCGGATTTAAGTCGAAGGCAGATCTTGAGATTGGGAGCTATTACGATACAAGGATTCAGATCTGGACGAAAGAAGTTGTGGATGCTGTTATTGAAATCGTCCGGAGAGATGCTTTGCCGGAGGGCGGTTATAAATATGGATGCAGGTTTATTGGGATGACGGATACTGACGCACTCAAGATAGATATTTACCAGATATTTAATGATCTGTAAAAGAACCGGGGATCCGATACTACAATGCAGGAGTATATCGCTATGTCGTTTCAAAAAGTAAAATCATCTACATCACGGTGTTTTGATATCAGCACAGCAGCATTGCATATCATTGCAATGCTGTTCATGCTGATGGATCACCTTTGGGCAACACTTCTTCCGGCGCAGGAATGGCTGACCTGTGTTGGCAGGATCGCATTTCCGATTTTTGCATTTATGTCGGTAGAAGGTTATTTTCATACCCATAATTTCAAAAAGTACTTATTGCGAATGCTGGTTTTTGCAGTGATCTCAGAGATACCGTTCGATCTGATGTATGGTGGAACATGGTTTTATCCGGTCCACCAGAATGTGATCTGGACGTTTATCCTTGGTCTTTTAGGAATCCATATAATGGAAACAGTACGAAAGAAAAAGAAAACACCTGTTTTTGTACTGACAGCCATACTGGTTACGATTGCCGGAGGTTTACTCGGGACACTGACAATGGTGGATTATTATGGAATCGGAGTACTGACTGTTTTTATTTTTTACTTTTTCCGCGGACGCAAATGGTGGTGTCTGCTTGGTCAAATTGTGGCTCTTTATTGGGTAAATGTGGAATTGCTTGGCGGATTAATGTATCCGGTCCGTTTGTTCGGCATGGAGTTTGAACTTTGCCAGCAGGGTCTTGCATTGCTTGCATTAGTGCCAATCTGGCTGTATCGTGGACGACAGGGATATCACAGCAAACCATTCCAGTATTTCTGCTATGCATTCTATCCGGTCCACATGCTCATTCTTGTGCTGATACTGGGCTTTGTGAACCGGTGATCTGTCTGATGTTGACCGGTCAAGAGAATATTTTTAATTTGTTGTCTCCCGGCGGATAAGGATAGGCGTAATTTGTTTATGGATCGGTTCTGCCAGCGGAACTGGTTTTCTCTTTTTACGTTCTTCCATCTGCTGCACTAATAATTCCATGGAGGTGTGTGCGATCACATCGATTTGCTGTCCAATGGTTGTGATCGGCAAAATAGCTTCACTGGCAATCGGAGAGTTGTCAAACCCTACCAGTTCATATGTGTCAGGGAGACATCCATATTTTTGAAAGATTAGATTCAGGAACATATTTGCATAGGTGTCGTTCGCAAGAAAGACACCTTTTTTTTGTCCGGGATATTTTTCATCGATATCAGCAAAGATGATTTTCATTTGTGAAAAGAGCTCCTGATAAGAATCTCCACACACATTAAGATTTAATTCATAAGGCACATGATGTTCTTTACAGGTGTCTTCAAATGCACGAATTCTGTTGTAGGCAGGAATAATCTTTGGCACATCTGCATTAATATGAATCAGCACATCACAATGGTCACGGATCAAAAGTGATGCAGCCTGCAGAGCTCCCATATAATTATCAGTTGTGACACTGCAGATATGTTCTGCCTCACGTTCAATTGCTATGACAGGAATCTGATAAGAAGCAAGCTTTTCGGAAGAAAGCGTATGGCTTAATACGATCAGGCCTTCGATCTGATAAGACATCAATTCTTCAATATACTGCTCCTCCTCATCCGGTCCGTTATCACTGACAAAAACAAGAAATTTATAATGATAATCACGGTAGCTGGAAAGAAGCTGGGTTAACATTTCTGAGTAGTAGTGAAGGTAAAGATTTGGTACGATAATCCCGATAAATTCACTTTTCCCATTTGCGAGCACCTTTGCGAGTTTGTTCTTTTTATATCCTAAATCCTCAAGAGCCTGAGATATTTTTTCCTGATTTTCAAGTGTCAGTGAATCCGGATGATTAAAATATCTTGAAATTGTAGTTTTGGAAAAATGCGTGTATTCTGCAATGTCAGCAAATGTCACTTGTTTTTTCGCCATAAGTATCTGTCTCCTTTACGCATTGTCTATTGTATTTATCAGTATGTTAAAATATGAATCGTTTCGTTACAGTTTCATATTACACATAGTATAGCAATTAAGTTCTGGAATATCAATAAAAAAATAACTGGTTACGTAACTGGTTACTTTAATTTGAAAAAGTGTTGACATCTATTGGAAAATAGGTTATTATCCAATTATAAAGTAACCGGTTACTTTACCGGTTATACAACAAGACTAAATGGAGGAATAGTGTATGAAAAGAGGGTTGAAACAAAAAAAGTCTACAGGCAGACAAACGCTTGTAAGTAAAGTTTCCTATGTCAAAAGAAACTGGCAGCTGTATGTGTTTTTCCTGATGCCGGCATTGGTGTTAACAATTATATTTAAGTATCTTCCGATGGGTGGGCTGCTCATCGCATTCGAAGATTATAATGTAATTAAAGGTGTTTTTGGAAGTCCCTGGGTAGGGTTGGAATACTTCAAACGGTTTTTATCCTCACCGGATTTTATGAGTTATCTGTTAAACACATTAAAACTCAGCATTTATGGACTGCTTTGGGGTTTTCCGATTCCAATTATCCTGGCATTATTACTGAACCGGATCCGTAAGCAAGGTATAAAAAAGAAAATACAGCTTTTAATCTATGCACCTAACTTTATTTCCGTTATCGTACTCTGCGGTATGGTACGTATGTTTTTATCACCGGTTGGTCCGATGAACCGTATTCTCGGTATCACTACAAATTGGATGACAATGCCGACTGCCTTCAGGACAATTTATATTGCAAGCGGAATCTGGCAGGGAGCAGGATGGGCATCCATCATGTACACGGCAGCTTTAGCCAATGCCAGTAAAGAATTAGAAGAAGCGGCTGTTATGGATGGTGCAAATCTGCTGCAGCAAATCTGGTATGTCGAGTTGCCGGCCATTAAAGATATTATTGTAATTCAGTTTATTTTACAGGCCGGAAACATTATGAGTATCGGATTTGAAAAAGCATATGCATTACAGACGGATATGAACCTTCCAGCATCTGAGATTTTATCAACTTATGTGTATCGGATCGGACTTCTGAACGGAGATTATGGCTACTCAACGGCTGTCGGATTGTTCAACTCTATCATTAATGTTATTTTATTGATTTTCGTAAATTTTGTAGTAAAGAAAATAAACGATGGAGAAGGATTATAGGAGGATGAAAAGATGGAAACATCAAGAAAAATAAAATATTCGAGAATTGACCGTCTGATTTTAGGTATAGCATATGCGCTTCTCGGTTTGTTTGTTCTTTCGATTGTTATACCTTTGATATATGTAGTTCTGGCATCTTTTATGGATCCGACTGTTTTAAATAATCAGGGACTGAGTTTTCGGATAAAAGACTGGACATTAGATGCATACCGGCGTGTTTTAGAGAATGAAATGATATGGAGAGGATTTTTTAATTCATTTTTCTACTCGCTGGCGTTTACTGCAATTTCTGTTTTTATAACACTTCTTGCAGCTTATCCGATGTCAAAAAAAGAGTTTGTCGGCAGAAATTTTTTTAATGTAATTTTTCTGATCACTATGTTTTTTGGTGGTGGAATGATTCCGACATTTATATTAATCAACCGTTTACATATGGTGAATACTGTATGGGCTATTTTAATACCCGGAGCATTCAATGTATGGAATATGATTCTTGCAAGAACTTATTACCAGTCAATACCAAAGGAACTCAGAGAGGCGTCATCCATTGATGGTGCAAATGAAATCCAGCATTTTTTCAAAATTATGATTCCGGTGTGTAAACCAATCATCGCAGTACTGGCACTCTGGTCTTTTGTTGGAATGTGGAACAGCTATTTTGATGCACTGATTTATTTGAATGATGCAGATCTGCAGCCATTACAGCTTGTGCTTCGTTCCATTCTTGTACAGAATACACCACAGCCTGGAATGATCGCTGATATCCAGAGTACGGCTGAGATGGCAAAAGTAGCGGAACAGTTAAAATATGCGACTATTGTTGTGTCAAGCTTACCATTATTAATTATGTACCCATTTTTCCAGAAATATTTCGATAAAGGAATTATGGTTGGATCTGTAAAAGGTTAAAGAAGGGGGACTTCCTATATGCGTAGAAAAATAAATAGAATGTTGTCATTCGGGCTTGCACTGATCATGATGTTTAGTATAGCCGGCTGCGGAAGCAATGCACAGCCACAGGCAGAGATAGATCCGGACACTCCGGTTTCCGAAGTACAGTTTCCGTTAAAAGAAACTGAGGAATTATCCTTTATTACCAGTGCACCGGCAACCTCAACGCAGGATCCGAATGAAAGGATCATTTTTCAAAGACTTGAGGAACAGACGAATGTGCATATTAAATGGACGTGTTTTGTATCGGATCAGTTTTCTGATAAAAAAAATCTTGCATTAGCACAATTTGGCAATCTGCCGGATGGCTTGTTTAATGCCGGAATGAGTGATTACGATCTGCTTCGTTATGCAAAGCAGGGGATTATTATTCCCCTTGAAAATCTGATCGATAAATATATGCCAAATCTTCAGGCTGTATTTGAAAAATATCCGGAATACCGCACCATGTGTACCGCACCGGATGGACATATTTATTCATTTCCATGGATCGAACAGCTTGGTGCCGGTAAAGAAGCCATACAGGCCATCGGAGATATCGCATATATCAATAAAAAATGGCTGGATTATCTCGGATTGGAAATACCGACAACAACGGATGAACTGGAACAGGTATTAATTGCATTCCGGGATCATGCAGATGAATTGCAGGAAGAATTTGATATTGAAGGTGATGTGATACCGATGTCCTTTATTATCAACAATGGAGATCAGGATCCCGCCATTCTGATCAATGGATTTGGAGAAGGCTATGGTGATACCGGGGATCATTTTGCCGTGACGGATGAGGGAAAGGTCATTTACACAGCTGTTCAGGAAGGGTATAAAGAAGGCATTGAATGGCTGCATAAATTAGTAACAGAAGATCTTATAGATCCGGAAGCGTTCACGCAGGAATGGTCTACCTATGTTGCAAAAGGTAAAAACCACCGATATGGTCTTTGCTTCTCCTGGGATATTGCAAATATTGATAACAATGTTGATTATGTAATGCTCCCTGCACTTACAGGTCCGACGGGTGTGCGGAATATCACAAGACAGAACAATAGTGAGACCAGTGGTTTTGACAGAGGACGCTGTGTACTTACGACCAGTTGCAGAAATACTGCACTGGCAGCAGCATGGATCGATCAGATGTATGCACCATTACAGTCTCCACAGAACAATTGGGGCAGTTATGGAGAGACAGATTCCTTTAATATTTTTGAATTATCTACAAACGAAAAAGGTGACCCGATGTTAAAGCATATGGATTTAGGCGACCAGTCTCCGGTAGAAGTCCGCGAGGCACAGTCAGTCAATGGTCCGCTTGCCATCTTAAATGAATATTATGGTGAGTATGTAACACAGCCGGAAGATGCAAAATGGCGGCTTGACAATATGCATGAGACATATTTGGCAGATATGAACAGTAAATACGTTTATCCGAATGTATTTATGAGTATAGAAGACACGAATAAGGTGTCGCAATATGACACAGATATTAAAAAATATGCCGAACAGAAAAAAGCCGACTGGATTTTAAATGGCGGCATAGAAAAGGAATGGGATTCCTATCTTGAAAAAATGGAAAAATATGGATTGTCAGACTATCTTTCTATTAAGCAGAAATACTTTGACAACTATCAGAAATCATTATCAGAATAATCAGGAGAGAAATAATATGAGCAATATGTTAGAAAAAGCCAGAAAATACGAGACAGAAAAAATTGCTGCTACAGATCCGCAGACAAAACCTTTATTTCATGTTTCTGCTCCAACCGGATGGATCAACGATCCAAATGGATTTTCGTTTTACGATGGACAGATACATCTGTTTTATCAATATCATCCATATAACAGGGAATGGGGACCAATGCACTGGGGACATAGCGTTACGTGCGATATGATCCACTGGGAACAACTTCCAGCGGCACTTGCTCCGGATGAAGAATATGATAAAGCCGGATGCTTTTCAGGAAGTGCGATCGAAGCAGATGGTAAACATGTACTTGTATATACAGGAGTAACCAGAATAAAACAGCCTGACGGAAGTGAGCAGGATCGTCAGAATCAGTGTATTGCATTTGGTGATGGAAAAGATTATCAGAAATATGACAAAAATCCTGTCATGACCGGAGAAATGCTTCCAGAGGGATGCAACAGGGTAGATTTCCGTGATCCGAAGATCTGGAAAGAAAATGATACCTATTATATGATCGTTGGCAATAAAAATGAAAATCAGATCGGACAGGTTGTGTTATGTTCAAGCAAAAATCTGACTGACTGGAAATTTGAAACAATTCTTGCTTCAAACGAAAGCGGAAAAATTGGTACAATGTGGGAATGTCCGGACTTCTTTCAGCTGGGCAGTAAAAGAGTGCTGATCTGTTCACCGCAGGATATGAAAGCGCAGAAATATGAGTTTCATAATGGACATAACAGTGTTTATTTTCTTGGGGACTATGATGAAAAAACACATACATTTGTAAAAGAATTGCCGCATGCACTTGATTATGGAATGGATTTTTATGCACCGCAGACAACTGAACTGCCGGACGGCAGACGTATTATGATCGCATGGATGAAATCCTGGGATGCATGTGTGATTCCAAATTCACAGGTTTGGCAGGGAATGATGACTCTGCCGAGGGAATTGGAATTAAAAGATGGTAAAATCTGGCAGACACCGGTGCGTGAAATTGAAAAGTATCATAAAAATCCATGTCGATATGATCATGCAGAAATAAATCAGAAAACAACACTGTGTGGAATTGAAGGCCGGACGATCGACCTTACCGTTTTACTGGAAGAGGATGAATTTCAAACATTTTCCATGAAACTTGCCGCAAATAAGGAATATGAAACAAGCTTTACTTATCATAAGGCTGAAAATATGCTTGAGATCGATCGCACTTATTGCGGTGTGACAAAAGATGTTGTCTGCGTGCGGAAACTGAAGATTTCAAATCCGGAAGGGCTTAAGAAAATGAGATTTATTTTGGATCGTCAGTCGATCGAACTATTCCTGAACGATGGGGAACAGGTTGCGACAACAGCTATCTGTACACCGTTGGAAGCACAGGAAATTCATTTCTGCAGTGACAAAAAGATGCATATAAATGTTGAAAAGTATGATATAATGAGTGCAAGTGAGAAGAATGCATTTATGCATTCGGCGAACGACGAAATTATTGAGTGATGAAATCACGATATAGTAAAATTATAAAACAAAAACAACTATCAGACACGGAGGAAAAGGTATGGATGTTGTAGCTTTAGGCGAATTACTCATTGATTTTACTGAGAATGGGATCAGCAGCCAGGGAAATCCATTATTTGAGGCAAATCCGGGTGGTGCACCATGCAACGTACTGGCAATGTTGACAAAGCTCGGACATAAGACAGCTTTTATTGGAAAAGTAGGAAATGATTTTTTCGGAAAACAGCTGGAACAGACGATTATGGAAGTCGGGATTGATGCATCAGGCTTACAGAAAGATGATGACGTACATACGACGTTAGCACTGGTACATACTTATCCGGATGGAGACAGGGATTTTTCGTTTTACAGAAATCCTGGTGCAGATATGATGCTGACAGAAGAGGAAGTCCCGGAAGCGTTGATAAAGGGAACACGAATCTTTCATTTTGGCACACTGTCCATGACACACGAAGGTGTACGAAATGCAACAAAAAAAGCACTTCGTGCTGCAAAAGAAGCTGGTGCTGTCATTTCCTTTGATCCGAATCTGCGCGAGCCGCTCTGGAACTCCTTAGATGAAGCAAAAGAACAGGTGCTTTACGGATTAGGACAGTGTGACATTTTAAAGATTTCTGATAACGAGATTCAGTGGCTGACCGGAGAAGAAGATTTCACAAAGGGTGTACATTGGATCCTTGAGAGATATCATATTCCACTGATCCTTGTATCCATGGGCAGGGAAGGAAGCCGTGCTTATTATAAAGATCTTATTGTAGAAGTGAAACCTTTTATACAGAAGAATACAATTGAGACAACCGGAGCCGGAGATACCTTCTGTGCATGTGTTCTCCATTATATTTTAGCGCACGGACTTAACAATCTTACAGAGAATGACCTGAAAGAGATGCTGACTTTTGCAAATGCAGCGGCATCCATTATCACTACACGCAAAGGCGCACTCCGCGTAATGCCGGAACGGGAAGAGGTTGAGAAATTGTTATCCTATTTCAATTGATACTGTGTATACAATATATGAGCGGCAGATTACCGCTCATATATTGTATAATGATGTTTTCTAAGCAACTGTACTGCTGCATCTAATGATATTCTGTCATACATTTCCAAACGTAATACTCCATCTTCAAACTCACGGTTGTGAATGATGCCGATATTTTTAATACTCAGATGATTGCTTGCAAGTATTGTAGCAACTGTCGCAATACCACCAGCCTCATCTAAAAGATCTAAATACAGTTCATATATTTCTTTGATCGGACCTTTGTTCGTGATCGCAATTGAATCCCTGTAATCTTTGGCGGACTGAAAATCCTGAAGCAGTGCATCTGCATCAGAAGATAAAATATCGTGTTTGGTTTTCTCTAACATTTCCTCATAGGCATCGATCAGCCGCACGATCTGTTCACTGTTGGACTGGCAGATATTCTGCCACATAACAGGAGAGGAGGAAGCGATTCTGGTCAGATCTTTAAATCCCCCGGCAGCGATCGTCTTCATCGTCTCGTCTGCGTCGTCGGATTTTTTGACAAGGTTGACGAGACTGTATGCGATGATGTGCGGCAGATGGCTGATGGCAGCTGTGGCATAATCGTGTAAATGATAGTCTAATACCAGGGCGACAGCACCTAACTGGGTCACCAGGGAACGAAATTCTTCTAAGCGTTCCGGTGATGTCTTCGTTGTGGGTGTCAGAATATAATATGCATTTTCCAGCAAATATTCATTTGCATTTTTTAAGCCTGTTTTTTCAGAGCCGGCCATCGGATGCCCGCCGATAAAGCAATCCTCCATTGCGAGGGCAGTCACTTCTTCATGAATATCTGTTTTGACGCTTCCGACATCTGTGATGATACATCCGTTTTTGATATTTCCTTTTAACTGGCGCAGGTATTCGATATTTCTTTTGACCGGTGTGCACAGAAAAATATAATCGCAGTCATAAAAATCTTTGATCTCACATAAATTCTGATTGGAGATCAGATGTTCTCCGTAAGCTTCTGTAATGGTTTCCTGATGACCGGCAGTTGCGATAATGGTTACATCAGGGTAAAGTGTATGAATTTTTTTTGCAATGGACCCTCCGATCAAACCAAGTCCGATAAATCCTATTTTCTGAAACAAATCATGTTCCCCCATAAGTCATTTTTGTATATTTAGAAAGTCTTATACATCATATCCACATTTTATGAAAAAGTCAACACGTTAAAGTATAAAAGTGATTGGTTAAAGCATAAAAGCGATTAGTTATTTCATGAAAAAGGAAAACAGAACATTTTCTACGAATATGTACAAATTGTGAATATTGTGTAAACAATCAAATGAAAATTGCTAAAAATGTTCAAAATGCATACATAATATATAAACAATCCAATGATAATATAATAATAGTTAGTAAATATGAATAATTATATTGTAAAAAAGTGGAAAATTTAGTAAAATATAACCATTAACAACATTCGGTGATGACGAAACAAAATCATCAATGAAAAATGTATGGGAGGATTTGCTATGAACGTTTACACAACTGACAAAATTCGCAATGTGGTTCTCTTAGGCCATGGGGGATCCGGCAAGACAAGTCTTGTCGAGGCAATGGCTTATCTTGCCGGAATGACAACCCGTATGGGAAAAGTTGCAGACGGCAACACGATCAGTGATTACGACAAGGAAGAGACAAAACGTCTTTTCTCCATCAACACTTCCGTGATCCCGGTTATCTGGGGCGATACGAAGATCAACATCCTTGATACACCCGGATATTTTGATTTTGTAGGGGAAGCAGAAGAGGCAGTGAGCGTGGCAGATGCGGCGATCATTGTAGTTTCCGGTAAGGCAGGGATCGAGGTCGGAACGAAGAAAGCATGGGAGATGTGCGAGAAATACAAACTTCCGAGAATGGTATTCGTAACGGATATGGATATTGACGAGGCAAGCTACCGGCAGGTTGTGGAAGATCTTCAGCAGATGTACGGCAAGCGCATCGCACCGTTCCATCTTCCGGTCAGAGAGAATGGACAGTTTGTCGGATATGTCAATGTGCTGCAGCAGAGAGCCAAGAGATGGAAAGAAGATGGAACCGTAGAAAAGTCTGATGTTCCGGATTACTCCAAAGACAACTTAAATATCTGCAGGGAAGCATTGATGGAAGCTGTCGCTGAGACGAGTGAAGAGTTTATGGAACGCTATTTTAACGGCGAAGAGTTCTCGGAGGATGAGATCCGTCAGGCACTCCGTGTGAATGTGGCAGACGGCAGCATTGTTCCGGTTCTGATGGGTTCTAACACACTAGCAAGAGGAATGTATACATTGCTGGTCGATATTGTGAAGTATCTGCCAAGTCCGGAAAAACGTTCCTGTACCGGTATCAATGCCAAGACGAATGAAGTGTACAGTGCAGATTATGATTTTGCAAAACCAAAGTCAGCTTATGTATGGAAGACGATCGTAGATCCATTTATTGGAAAATACTCCCTGATCAAAGTGAATTCAGGCGTTTTGAAAACGGATGATGTGTTATATAACCATCACAAAGATGTGGAAGAAAAAATCGGAAAACTGTATGTGCTCTGTGGAAACAAACCGGAGGAAGTAAAAGAACTTCATGCAGGTGATATCGGTGCTTTGGCAAAATTAGCAAGCCCGGCAACCACGGATTCCCTTTCCACAAAAGCAAATCCGATTTTGTATATTCGAACCTCAATCTCCACACCATATACTTACATGAGATATAAGGCAGTGAATAAGGGCGATGAGGATAAAATCTCACAGGCTCTCCAGAAACTCATGATGGAAGATCTTACACTGAAAGCGGTCAATGACAGTGAGAATGGCCAGACACTCCTCTATGGAATGGGAGACCAGCATTTGGAAGTTGCAGTCAGCAAACTTTTAAACCGCTACAAAGTGGAAGTTGAACTGAAGAAGCCTAAGATTGCATTCCGGGAAACGATCCGCAAGAAAGCAGATGTGGAGTACAAGTATAAAAAGCAGTCCGGCGGTCACGGACAATATGGACACGTCAAGATGACATTTGAACCATCCGGCGATCTGGAACAGCCATATGTATTTGAACAGACGGTTGTTGGCGGAGCAGTTCCAAAGAACTATTTCCCGGCAGTAGAAAAGGGAATTCAGGAATCCTGCCTGAAAGGTCCTGTCGCTGCATATCCGGTTGTCGGTGTGAAGGCAGTTTTATACGATGGTTCTTATCATCCGGTAGATTCCTCAGAGATGGCATTTAAAACTGCTGCAAAGCAGGCATTTAAGAAAGGATTCTTAGAGGCTTCCCCGGTTCTTTTAGAACCGATCGCATCATTGAAAGTGGTCGTGCCGGATAAGTATACCGGAGATATTATGGGAGATCTGAACAAGCGGCGTGGACGTGTGCTTGGAATGAACCCGACAGATCATGGTTATCAGGAGATCGTTGCAGATATTCCGTATATGGAATTATTTGGCTATAACACGGATCTTCGTTCCATGACAGGTGGAAGCGGTACATATTCTTATGAGTTTTCAAGATATGAGCAGGCTCCGTCTGATATACAGGAGAAAGAGATTGCTGCAAGAGCAAGCAAAGTAGAGAAACTCGACGAGTAAAGGAGGAGATGTGGATTTATGAAGATCACAAGAAATATTTTCATAATTTTATATGCAATACTTCTTGTGATCAACGATCCACAGGTCGCACGTGCCCATACGATCGAAGGAATCGGAATCTCTCAGGCAGGTATCATTGAAAACAAACCTGTTTATGTTGATCCGTATGAAGAAACCGGTCAGAAGGCATATCATATTACCTATATTCTGAATGGAGGAGAGAACAGCATTTCCAACCGTGAGGTCTATCACGAAAAGGAACTTCCGGTGACACTGGATGTCCCGGTGAAGGAAGGTTATAATTTTGCCGGATGGTATACAGACAGCAGTTATACAAAGAAGGTGACAGAGATCACAAAGAAAAGTCCTTCTGAACTTGTTCTTTTTGCAAAATGGACAAAGACAATCGACAGTTATCTGAACGTTGAGATGTATTCTTATCACACCGGAAATCTGCTTGCGATGAACCAGAAAGAATTAAGACAGTGCAGTTATAATTTTATGGATGAATTATCCATTCCGGGAATGCCTTCCACCAGAGAAAAAGATTATGTAAACAACTATATCAACACAGCAGATATGTGCATGCAGGGACTTTGTTTTACACCGGATTACGTGATCATGACAGCATACACTGAGGATAAAAATGAACCGGGAGCCCTGATGGTATTTGACCGGGAAACCGGAGATTATCTTGTGACACTTGGAATGAAAAAAGACAGTCACCTTGGTGGTGTTGCTTTTGACGGAGAAAATTTATGGGTATGTCACTCTAATTCCAATACACTAGAGCGTATCTCCTATGAATATATCAGGCTGATCGCGGAAGATGCACCTGGTTATTGTATTGATGCATCTGCAATTTCAGACGAATATTATCTGAGAAATACACCTTCCTGCATTACCTGTTATGGTGGTCGTATCTGGGTCGCAACTTACAATAAGATGTTCCGCTCCAAAATGTATGCATACACCTATGACACACAGTTAGACAAATTGGTTGCATTGAGTAATTACAATATTCCATGCAAAGTGCAGGGAATTGCATTTGATTCACAGGGTGCCGTATACTTAAGTACATCGCTTGGAAGAAGCAATTCTTCTTACCTGAAAGTATATTCTTCTCTGATTGCATTGAACCAGAGCCCGTCAACACCATCGGTTAAGGTGGAGATGCCTCCGTGCTCCGAGGAAATCGCAATTGTGGAAAATAACCTTTATGTTTTGTTTGAGTCTGCAAGCTCAAAGTATTTTGAAGGTACAGATGGCAAGGGAACCAGTGTAGCACCAATTGATAAAGTACTAAAAGTGAATGTTGCAACTATCTGGTAAGAAATTGCCAGATGGAAACATGCATCATAAAGTGTATGAGAAAGAAGCGGGCGGCCTCTATTGAGACTGTCCGCTTCTTTCTTTCATGAGCCGGATGATTTTATCTGCTTTTTCTGCTTCCTCCGGTGACATGCTCTGTTTTAATATCGAAATCATAAGTTCTGTTTCAGGCTTTGTGAACTGGATATTCTGCTTTTTGGCGGAGGAGAGCGTTCCGAGCAGAAATGGCATCATGTCTTTCATTTCGGTAGGTTTTTTACTGTTTGCAAAATTCATTAAAAAAGAAAGCTTTTCCGGTGACAGATTCTGAAATACCGGATTGGTTTTAAAAACATCATTTTCCATAGAAAATCCTCTCTGATTTTTTTTACAACAAATAAAGGCTGATGGTGTTATCCTGCAAAAATTGTTTCATAGGTTTCAAGCATGGAAAACATATTGGTCAGCATATCGATCGTCTCAAGCTCTTTTGGGGTACAGAAAGGGCGGAGGCTGTTTAAAAGTGACTGTGGGTTGTTTTCCTCTTCCGGCAGGGAGCACATGGATAAGACCTGTTCTTCCTGTGAAAAAATATGAAGCGTATTTTGAAGTTCCATATACTTTATTAATATGGCAAATTGTTTTTTTTGTGAACTTTTCATGTATGGAATTACGGTTTTTAACATCTGGATCTCTCTTGTCTGTGTCATAGTATCGAAAGGGGTAAGTGGTGTAGCTTCGTCCATAAGAATTGCCTTTTTCTTTTATTTTATGTGCGAAAAGAAACAATATGCCAGATATGTCGCAAACGAATTTTCAAAGCATAGGATAGAGCGAGGAGGAAAAATGTCATGTTAGTGGTGGAAAATAACAGTGTTTATGAGATAGATGAAGAGTGTCTCAAAAGAAGAAGTGTGCCAGAGGAATGTGAGGTATACAAGAAGATTGTCAGAGAGCGGGAAGTGGCAAAGAACAAAGAGAAAACGGAAAAACCAAAGTAAACGACAAAAAACCACCCAGACCGTGAAGTTGATATGATACCTCTAAAGTAGACAGATTAAATATAAAAATCTGTTACTTTGGA